>JABAOC010000854.1_pt1 | contig 124114 bp, 95 predicted proteins | sample 7062161 | NCBI WGS metagenome assembly JABAOC01 (sample SAMN14538625, study PRJNA623070) | marine sediment metagenome | biome: marine biome [ENVO:00000428]; feature: marine pelagic biome [ENVO:01000023]; material: deep marine sediment [ENVO:00002113] | place: India: Gulf of Khambhat ... | reverse complement strand
TAAGGAATTATTTGTAGGGGCTTGATTCATCAAGCCCACCTTATTTTTATGGATTATATTCACCAGATCCAGATATGTATTTTCATCATTAAAAATGTGGATTTGATAAATCAAACCCCTACATAAAAAAAGCCAATGCCTTCAATTTATTGGTATGATAAAAATGTGGGTTTGATAAATCAAACCCCTACAATTTATTTATATAATCAAATTATTTATATAACAAAAAGGTCTGTTTGATGAATCAAACAACTGCATAAAATAGGTGAATTTAAGTTTAGGTTAAGAGGAGTGAAGAATGGAAGAAAAAGTTAAGAAAAAGAACATTCTAACAACCTTTCCGCGGACTTTCTGGATAGCAAACGTGATGGAGCTTTTTGAGCGAGGTGCTTATTATGGTTTGAATGCTCTTTTGGCTGTTTATTTAGTCAAAGAACTCAATTTCCGGGAGCAATCGGTTGGACTTCTTCAAGGATTTGTCTACGCCTTGACTTATGTCTTACCCATCTTGGGGGGCGCTTTGGCTGACCGTTTGGGCTACCGAAAAATGCTTATCGTAGCCTTTTCTCTGTTAACGATAGGCTATTTTGCTGCCGGAAACTTCGATACCTATGGCTTGATTTTTCTCTTTCTCTTAATCATGGCTACAGGTAGTGGGCTATTTAAGCCGATTATTACAGGGACAGTTGCCAGAACAACTACCGAGGAGAACAGTGGATTTGGATTTGGCGTTTATTACTGGTGCATTAATCTTGGTGCTGTTATAGGTCCTTTGTTTGCCATCTGGATCAAAGGGTTTAGCTGGAGATATATTTTCTTTTCCTCTGCTCTCTGGTGTTTTTTGATGCTTCTTCCTGCGGCATTTATTTATAAAGATCCGGAAAGGCCAGAAAGCACAAAATCTATTCGTCAAGTGTTGGCTGAAGCCCTGTTGGTTCTGGGAAATTCTCGTTTTATGTTGCTGATAGTGGTTTATTCCTGTTTCTGGATTCTTTATTTTCAAATGTTTGGTTCAGTACTGTGGTATATGGTTGACTTTATTCATCGAGCGCCCGTAGATGCATTCATGGCCAGAATTGGAATACCTTTTAAATTTGATCCTGGACATGTCACGGTGATAAATGCGGCCACAATCGTCCTGCTTGTTGTGTTGGTCAGTCGGATTACGACAAAAATGAAAGCGATTCCGGTCATGGCTGCAGGAATAGTGATCGGATCAGCTGGGTTCTTGATCCTGGCTCTTACGAATAGCGCCTGGATGTTTGTGCTCAGCATTGCTATTTTTTCAATCGGTGAGATGACTACTCATCCCAAGTATTACAGCTTTGTTGGGTTAGTAGCCCCGTACGACAAAAAGGCAGTTTACATGGGCTATGCCTTTCTCTACGGAGTTTTTGGGAGTTTGATCGGAAGCAACCTTGGAGCTGTTCTATACGAGAATATCCTCAAGCCTGTTGTTCCTTCGCCTAAAGCAGTCGAGGCTGGTCTTCCCCTGGCTGCAGAAGCAGTAAGCCAGGTGAGGTTTTTCTGGCTGATTTTTGCTGCCCTCGGGGGAGTTTGCCTTTTGGGCATGCTTCTTTACAACCGGTTCTTCTCAGAGGATACGCCCAAGACAAATCGTCAGGCCTGGAAAATTATGCTTGGTTTGTACTCTGTTTTTTCCCTTGCTGGTCTTTATTTCTTCATTTATTCCCTTTTCCTTGTTCCAGAAATTCAGTGGAGAACTTTTGTCCAAGCACTTATCCTGCTTGGATTCGGAGGAGGGGGCTTAAGCATTGGTTTGAGGAGGAAGCTGTGAAATTTCTGACTGAGCATTTGACTTTCAGCACGGATAAAAGAAGAGAGTTTATCAATATCACTCCTACAGTAGAAGCTCTGGTTGAGAAGAGCGGCGTCAAAGAAGGACTGTGCCTTGTCAATGCTATGCACATCACAGCCAGCGTTTTCATTAACGATAACGAGAGTGGTTTACATGCAGATTTTGAGGAATGGTTAGAGAAATTTGCTCCTCATGAACCAGTATCGAAATACAGACATAACTTGACTGGCGAGGATAATGCAGATGCTCATTTGAAGAGAACAATAATGGGAAGGGAAGTGGTTGTTGCCATAACAGGAGGGAGGCTGGATTTTGGGCCTTGGGAGCAAATCTTCTACGGTGAGTTTGACGGTCGCAGAAAAAAAAGAGTACTGGTCAAGATCATCGGTGAATAAGAATTTCTGGCAACTCTTGCGAACAATTTATCTAAGTCTAATATAGTAAATCCCTCTGAACGAAATCTAATATAAACGCAATATATATTTTTACAATGTCATTGCGAGCACTGAAAGAGCGTGGCAATCTCTAAGAAAAAGGTTGAGATTGCCACGCTCCCTACCATATCTCGCAATGACAAATATAAGTACGCTCCTCGCGGTGACACTTGAATGATTGAGTTTGTATTAGACAAAAAGTGTAACGTCAGCTTGCTGCGCTTTTTCAATAAAAGTAGCAACTCCAACGCATTGGGCGACCTCGTCTATCATTTTTTCTCTGGGAATCTCCATAACTTCCATACTCATCTGACACCCGTGGAGTTTAACGCCGAGATCGATTGCTGTCTGTCTAAGTTCTGCGAGCGTGGGGACGTTCTTGGCCTTCATCATCTTTTTGAACATCCAGCGTCCTATTCCGCCGAAGCTCATTTTGCTAGGACTGGCTCGATTGATGTCTCCGCCGTAGAATAAGCCAAACAAACGTCCAAGAAAACTCTTCCCCGTTCTGACCTTTTTCTTGAGTGCTCGAAGGCCCCAGAAGGTGAAAAACATATTTACATCCATGTTCGAGGCCGCTGCGCCCGTTGCTATAGAAAAGGCTGCGAACAATTTATCCATTTCGCCGCTGAAAATGACCATCGAAAGTTTTTTTCTTTTTTCTTCTGCCATTGGGAAAAAATCCCATCTTAAATTAAATCTTGCGGTCGAAAGCCTCTTTTATTGTATTGGACTGGGAGATTAATGCTTCTTCGAGAACTTCGCTTATCAAATCAAAGGCTTTGATAATCTTAGAATTGGAGATAGAGTAATAGACACTGATTCCTTCACGCCGAGAAGAGACGATCCCCTTTGTTCTCAAGATAGCCAGGTGCTGGGAGAGGTTGGCTTGAGAAATTCCTGTTTTTTTGACTAATTGGTTTACAGTCATCTCTTTCTGGCGAAGATAATCCAGAATCTCCTGTCTTTTGGGATTTGCTAGGGTTTTACACATGTCAGAGTGGAGGCGAAAAAAGTTCCTTTTTTTCACCTGAATTGCATCTTTTTGTGGCATTATTCTCTCCAATAATATTATTGTAATTATATACTATAATTATTATCTTTTCAATAGGAAATGAGAGGGTGCTTTCCTATTATTCGCATTTCAGCTTTTTACTATATTCCGGGGTAGAGCAGAGAATTGAGCAGGAATTTGTAAGTGCCGTGGGATTGAGCTCGGAATTGACAGCGGATACCGATAAGAATGATGTGGCCTTTTTTGTACTTAGTATCTACGACTGCAGCTTTGCGCGCAATCATATCTTCGCCCAGGAGCCACCCGCTCAAAAGGATGTTTTCTTCGGGGTAGCTGGCTACGACCTTTCTATCCCATTCCTCTGAAGGCACCCATGTAGTAAAAGCCGGGCTTCGAGAGAACATAGCAGCCGCTTCCTTTGGCAGCCCGTAGCCAATTGGAGATTTGTTGTCGACTTTGATTTTTAAAATGGATGTCGGACAGAAGAATTTGCTGCGTTCAATTCTTTCCAGGGCATTTTGAGCTGGAGGTTTGAACTCTTTAAGCACCAAACCGCAAGCACTGTTGAGAGTGACGAGAATGCCTCCTTTTTCAACAAAACTTTTCAAAGCGTCTACACCTTCTTTTCCTATACCTCCTTCATATTCGGGGGGAAGAGGTGTAAAATAACGGGCCCAGCGGGAAGTGGGATCTGGTTTTCCGAGCTTTATTATATCGGGGCTCTCATCGGCAAAGACGATTACGTCGTAGCTAGCTTTCAAGTCGACCTTCTTTTTCGTCTTTCCTTTCTGCGTTCCCTTGAAATCTTTGTTGTGAAGGGTCTTGTAGGGGACAAGCAGATCATCAAAAACATACCTCGTCCAACCCTCATCCATGTTCGATCTCCAGGATTGGTAGAGGCCGATCCGAGGATTTTTCAGAGGGGCTTTGGGAATATCAGAAATATTTTCAAGCCCATACGCGTTGAGATGCCATTTTTCTAAGATACCAGCGAGAAGTTTCTGGACTATTGGGGTATTCTTGACAATGAAGCTTCCAGCCACGGCCTTGAATGCTTTTTCCTTTATTTCCTCCTTGGAACGGTACATCTCCACTTTGTTCTTAAGAAGAGCAAAGGCTGCGGAATAAGAGGCATTCTGTCGGGAATCAAAGACGATATACGGGGAAGATTTTGCTGGATATGCCACAGAAGGGTATGGAACTTTTTCTAGCTTTTCAAGTTTTGCCTCAAAAGAATTTTCGATCCGGTCACAAGCAACTCCCATCTGGAGGGGAAGTGTCCAGCCTGCATTATCATAGGGAGGAACAGGTGGCCCGCTAGGATATTGACGGATATTGGGATATTTTTGCCTTTCGAGAAGAGCCTGAGCATAGGGTTTATAAGGCTGGGACATCTTGACGACAAAAGAGCCAGCCGGGTAGAGCTTGCCCGCCGCGATAAAATCTTCTCTGGCTTGATGGATTTCCACTCCGCCAAACATAAGGACATCAAGCATCCGGAGGGTTGTGGGGTAATCGCGCTGTTTGCTGGAGATAACGAAGGCAAACGGCTCGCCCTTTTCTCTTATTTCGATGGAATTTTTATACATCCTGTAAAAGTTGTACAGGAAATCTTCTTTGTGAAGATAAGCTGTTTTTATCAGGCTTAGAGAAAGCGTGAGCTCGTAATCCACCAGGTCTTTTAGCCTCCACCATCCTCCTGGCCAGGGATCCGGGAAATTCATTCGTTTTTCAATGTAAGATTGGGAGACTTCTGTTGGTTCGATGTATATGGGAGAGGCCACTTTGACCGAAGCCATTTCACTCAGGAGGCCTACAACATTATGGAGCCAGGAAGTATCATCGCAGGCTCCAATCCACCATCCTGTATAGCTTCTTCCGTGAACAACACCCTTAAAGCCATTCTTCTGCAGGTCGTAGGACATGTTTGCTCCGCATAGGTTGACGCTGCGCCAGAGTAAAGGCTGGACATTGGGAACAGGGGGGTCCATAAAAGGAGGGATAAATAATCGGGCGCCGGTTGAGCCCATCTGGTGTTCATCGATATGAATTTGAGGAAACCAGTCATGGTAGAGGACTTTGCTGACAGCTCTTGTTTCAGAAAGGTTGAACATAAACCAGTCGCGGTTGTTGTCATGTCCTGCATATTTTTGGTACAGCCAGGGCATACGGCCTCCTTCGTATTTTGTGCCCACGTATTTTTGGTACCAGTCGGTCACCATTTTCTGACCGTCAGGGTTTGATGTCGGAACGAGAAGGACGATTACATCTTCCAGGACTTTGTCTGCATCAAAGGGAGTGTCTCCTACTGCTAATTTATAGGCAAGTTCTAACGCCATTTGGGTGGAGGCAATTTCTGTGGCGTGGATGTTGCATGTTATGAGTAGGATGACCTTGCCTTCTTTAGAGAGTCTTTTGGCTTCTTCAGGTGATAAGGTTTTGGGATCTCTCATCTTTTTTGTAATTTCCCTATAGAAGTCCAGTTTACCCATGTTTTGCTCAGAGGTTATCACAGCCATGATCATCGGCTTGTTTTCGGTAGAAACGCCGATATCTAAAACCTTAACTTTTCCTGATTCTTGATCGAGCTTTTGGAAGTAAGCTTGGATTTGGTTGTAGTCTGCCAGTTTGCGGTCAGCACCAACTTTAAACTTCAAAAAGGCTTCGGGTGATGTCTGGCCCCAAATAAAATATGGCAAGAGAAATAAAGTAAGAATTAGGACATAAAATATCTTGAATTTTTTCCCTCTCATTTAAACCTCCTTGTTTTTAAATAGATTTTTTTCTATCACCTGAACCTATTCCATGTCAAGAAAAATCGAATAAGATGGGGCCAAATAAAATGGGGCCTGTTCCTATTTTTCCTAATTTATTTATATAATCAAAAGGTGCGTTTGATAAATCAAACACATAAACAAGATAAATCACGTCAACACAAATTAAACAATATTTAGAGACTTATTTATAAAGCGCTTTTAATTGACTACAGCCCAGCATTCAATCTCCAAACGAGCTCCTAAAGCGAGCCCGCTTGTGCCGAACGCACTTCGGGCGGGTTTATGGCTTGGGAAATAGGTAACATAGACTTCGTTCATAGCGCCCCACTCTCTGATGTCTGCCAGCATAACCGTACACTTGACTACTTGATCCAGAGAAGAACCGTATTTTTCAAGAGTGCGCTTGATGTTCTCCATCGTTTGTTTTGTTTCAGGCTTGATACCCCCTGGAGGGAGAGCCCCTGTTTCGGGATTAATCCCGATTTGGCCTGAAAGAATCAGCCAGTTTCCGACGCGGACAGTTTCTGAAAACGGTCTGTTGGCTAATTCATCTGAAGTTAGAAATTCTATTGACGGCGCTTGTTCTCCTGTTCTTTGAGATTGGCATGAGATTAATACCAGAATTAGCACTATCCCAAAAATTTTAAACTTCATTTATGACCTCCTTTCAGAATATTTTAGGTATGTCCAAATGAACCTGATTATGATCGGGCCAATGTTGACTGTCCGAGCTATATCTTTAAAGTCAATCTATTGAAAAAAGTCAACTTATTGAAACACTTTTGGGACTGTATCTTTTAAAATCTCTGAAGAAGGATTTTTTTCTCTCCTCTCCCCGGTATGACTTATTGTTTTAGAGAGAGCTTACCCAAATCCACTAAGCTTCCTATAATCCAGCCTCTAAGTTGGACTATTTTAGCTACGACTTGCATAAAAGTCCGTTGAGATATTTACTTCACATGAAGCAGAGAACGCACACACTCTCGTTTTATCCAAAGGGCGCAGCCGCCTTCTGTTTCATGGAGTTGATCATGGTTTTGACGAATTGCCCTCAGAAATTCAGATTGCAAGGCATCCTTTAAGGAGCAATCCCTCAGGTTAGTATCTGAATAAGGAGCAAAAGGACAGGGTTCGATATTGCCGTCCGCGCTGATATGGACAAAACCCCGTCCAGCAGACAGGCAGCCTCCAATTTCTTCTTCATCGCCTGGAATAGCAATAAAAAGAGCTTGAAATGTCGAACGAAGTGAATCCCTTATGGCCAGAAGATTTTCTCTTTGTTCTTCGGTAAGAATCCAGCATTCGGTTCCTTCTCTAACTGGAGTATATTCGACAAAGAAAAATAATTTACACCCAAGATTATACAAATCTTGTATGAACTGGTTATTGGTGACTGCCGAAAAGTTTGACTGTGTTACAGTCAAAGATACCCTCCAAAATATTCCTTTTCCTTTTATCTTTTTAATTATTTTCAGCAGGCGCTTGTACACTCCTTTGCCTCTTCGTCCATCAGTATCTTTTTCATGGCCCTCAAGGCTTATTACTGGGACGAAATTATTCTGTCCTTTTAGCTTCGGAAGCAAATCGTCATTGATCAGCAAACCATTGGTAAATATGAAGAAAATGATTTCCGGAAATTTTTTGGTAATGTCAACAATCTCACGGCGGATCAATGGCTCTCCACCACCGATTACAAAAAAAGAAATACCAAGGTCTTTTGCTTCGGCAATAACACTCTCGAGTTTCTCCTTGCTCATTTCCTCTTGGGGCGATTGACGCAAAGCCTGGTTGTAACAGCCTTTGCAATGAAGATTACATCTGTTGGTAATACTGAAGATCATGATCGGAGGGACATGGACACCTTGCTGTTCCCAATTCGATGTAACGCGAGCCGCTTTCTTCTGCCACCTAATCGTGCGGAAGAAATAATAGGCTTGAATTGGATTTCGCAGAGTAGCCTTTAAGGCGTTTTTGAAAAAAATTTTCAAGGATTCATTAAGAATATCACGAAAATTGGTGTCTTTATGGTCTTCTTCTGCGACCAGCGCTGGTGATATGTTGATTGGCATTTTTTATATTCCTTTCGTTTTCAAGTGATATAGATGACTAACATATCTTTCGATGAGAACTCCTGAAATTCAGACCTTAATATTTAATCCCAATTTTAAGTAAAATATAAGAAATATAATTTGGATTAAATCATATTTTTTAATGAATTCTTACAGTAAAGTCAAATCTTTTATCCCGCTATTATGAAAAAACTTTATTTATAAAAGCTATAAAAGCCCAACTCCCGCTGGTCATATTGCATAAGGTTCTAATCCCAAAAGTATTAAAGCTCTGACCTCAGATGTCTTGACAAAGGATAAATATAGAGATAGGATTTTTCCTGCCCAGAGATAGTTGGATTACTATCATGTAATGATTCTAAGATTACTCAAATAGGCCTATTTTTAGAGAAGAAATCTTAAATGCTAATGATAAAGCTGGGCCGTGCTAGATGGGGAGCCAGCGGTGCCCTGTTACCCACAATCCGCTACAGTGGGGTCGAATTCCCTGCCGAGGCTGCACTTTTTCTGGCCTGTGTCCTTGTAAGTGGTGTTGAAGGTTAGGGCCCTGTGCGAAGAGCTCTTTGTGAAACCCGTCAGGACCGGGAGGTAGCAGCGGTAGCAGAGTTGCTTCTTGTGCGGCAGGTAAGCCTTGCCTGAGCTAACTGCAGGGATAACGCAGGGGAAGGATAGTCGGAGCAGGGTGCACGGTCCTTTTAAAAGGTGGGTTTGATGAATCAAACCCCTACAATAAATCAAGTCCCTATATAACATAAATCAATCCATATATTAAGAAAAATGTGGGTTTGATGAATCAAACCCCTACAAAAAAACCTACAATAAGAAACCTGATAGATAAAATTATTCTGTATTTGGGGGGAAACTAGCAAGACAAGACTTTATGAGCTTCTCTTATTCTTTTACGGATAGAGACTCCGTAAGGACACACTCTCTCGCACTCACCGCACTCCCGACAGGATTGCGCAGTTTGTGCCTGCTTTAGTCGAGAATAGGCTTTTTTTGCCACGCTTATCTTTCTGTAGTTTTCATAATAGGTCAAATAACGGAGAATACGTGTTGTCTTGATAAGGGAAGGGCAGTTTGCCTGGCACTCTCCACACATATGACAATAGTCTTCTGAATTTTCTGCTACATAACGCAGGAGGTTTTTTCTCTCCAACTCGGAAAGGAATTCACCGATTACTCCCAAATCCTCTTCAAGCTGTTCCCATGTCAGCATTTCTGTTACTGCTGATGTTAAATTCTTGTTTTCCAGAACCCATTTCAGCATGGCCTGATAAATAGTAGTCTCGCCCGTCTTGTATTTTTCCAGGTTCTGTCTTTTTGACCCGACTTTGAGGGTTTTCATGGCAATTATTCCCACGTCTTTTGACTTGGCCAGAGCAAGAAGACGTCGGATCCCGCTTTGTCCTAAATAATCGTCATAGACCTCTGCATCCTCTTTTGTTTCCTGGATATCGGACACATTGTAAGCGAGCTGAATCATATCGTAATAGCCACAATCAACCGCTTCTTTCACGACTTTATGGTGATTGGAATGGCAGGAGAGGCCACGGAACCTGTATTTTCCCTGTTTTTTTAATTTTTCAAACGCCCCGACAACTCGCTCGTCAGTAAGATGCTTTTCATCAGCTGCGCCATGGATGAGACAAACATCCATATAATCTGCATCAAGCCTTCTCAAGCTTCCGTTGACAGTGCTTATGATGGATTTTTCGCTCCAGTTCCCTCTTAGATGAAATTTTGTCCCTACATAGACCTTATCTCTGCCGAATTCTTTTAGAATCTTGCCTATTTGGCGCTCGCAGTTCCCGTTCGAGTAGCTATGAGAGGAATCGATATAGTTAACTCCTCTCTCTATTGCTTGATGGAGAATAGGCATTGCGGGAAGAGGACTTCCTCCGAGTGAAATTTCAGAGATCCAGAGATTCGTTCTTCCCAGTCGGCGGTAATACATCTGTCCTCTTTTTTGGCGATAACTTTGTTTCTCCTCTCCAGAAAGATATCTTGCTGAGGCTAAAGATGCGGAGAAGGCTCCAAATAAAATATTTCGCAGGAAACGCCTTCTTCCAGGCAGTAATTCAGAAGTTGACTTCATATTTTTCATTATAAAATTCTAAGGAAGGTTATTTAGTCAGAAGCCCCAGCTTACTCAAAACAGCATTCATTTCCTTCTTGCTTTCATCATCAAGGGGAAGGAGGGGTAGGCGACAAGGGCCACCGTAATATCCGATCATATCAAGGCTGTACTTTAATCCCGGGATACCGAAAACTTGAACAACCGCCCTATTGAGGGGAGCCAGATCGAGCTGAAGCTTGAGTGCTTCGTCCATTTTTCCCTCTAAATACAGGTTGTAAAGCTCAGCACATTGGGCGGGAGCAATGCCAGCTATGGCAAGAATTCCGCCTGAAGCTCCCAGCCTCAGTCCAGGAAGGATCACGCTTCCAGCTCCCATCAGAAAACTAAAGTCAGAGTCGAGAAGGGAGATCGTCTCCGCAAGAAAAGATAAATCTCCTGAGCTGTCTTTGATACCTACTATATTAGGATGCTTGGATAGCTCGACGAGCAGCTTTTGGTCCACAGAGACTCCAAGGACTCGAGGATTATTATAGATTATAACCGGCACTTTTGATTTATCAGCGATGAGGAGGAAGTGCTTTTTAAGCGCTTCTCGGTTCATCCTGGATTTGAAATAACTCGGTGTGCGGACCATGGCTGCATCGATATCGAGGTCAGCCATTCTGTTTGTAAATTCTATAGTCATTTTTGTGGATTCTAAACCTGTGCCGATAATAATTTTCTTTCCTTTAGAGGAAGCTTCTTTTCCTGCCTGAACTAATTTTTCTGATTCTTCGCCAGAAAGAAGAACGTTTTCCCCTGAAGTCCCCAAGATCACAAAGCCCGACAGGTCGAATGAATTGTATTTTTGGATGTTTTCCTTGAATTTTTCTAGAGAAATTTCGTCGCCGACAAACGGAGTCGCTAAAGGGGGGAATATTCCTTTAAATCTTTCGTGCATCTTGGCATCTCCTCTAGCTTTTAATAAATATATTTAGCGTTAACATACGCTCAGTAAATCAAAAATTGTAGGTAGTGTTGATGATTATGTCAAATGATATTTCAAATTCTCTCAATCTCTTTCAATTCTTTATCACTCAGCCCAAAATAGTGGCCTATCTCATGAAATACAACCTCTCTGACTTTCTTCTTTATTTCTTCTTCTGTGGAACAAATATTCTCTATAGGTTTCTGGTAGATAACGATAACGTCAGGAGGGATATTACCGTAGAAAGGACCTCGGTGTTTGAAAGGAACACCATGATAGTGACCCAAAATAGAGCTGAGGGGTGAGCATCCTGTTTTCTCGAAAATTTCTCTTGATGGCTTTTCTTCGACAAGCACTGCCAGGTTATCGATGTATTTTTTAAATTTTTTTGGAATCTGAGACAGTGCCTCTTCAGCCAGCTTTTCAAATTTCTCTTTTTCCATGGGGCGGACGTCTCCTCTCCTATGCTGCTATTTTTCGATTCCTTCTCTTGCCCTCACTCCTTTCTTGTAATAGTGCTTTTTTCCTTTCATTTCAGTGACTAAATCTGCTCTCTTAAGGAAGGATGGAGGGGCATACCTTCCTGTCAGGATAATTTCTACATCTTCGGGTTTTTTATCGAGAAATTTGTGGACTTCTTCTTCTGTTAGAAGATTAAAGTCGACAGCCACATTTACTTCATCCAGGATGATTATCCTATATTTTCGAGAAAGCATGGCTTCCCGGCACTTCTTCAATCCTCTTCTGGCTCTTTTTATATCCTCCTCGTCCGGGTCTTTCGTCACGTGGATAAAACCTTTTCGTCCGAATTGTTCGATAGTGACGTAAGGCTGCAGTTTTTTAGCCGATAAGAGCTCTCCGTACTCCTGGCCTTTGAGGAATTGCCCGATGTAAACCTTATATTTGTACCCGGCTGCCCGAAGAGCAAGGCCCAGAGCCGCGGTGGTTTTTCCCTTCCCGTCTCCTGTGTAAACCTGAATATAGCCTTTGAATTGAGTCTTCTGTTTCATCCTTTTTAACTATATTTTAATCCCCCAACTGAGTCAACACGAGAATTTTAAAATTGAAGTACTTATGCTATAATCTGCGGCATGTTAGACCCAAAATATGTGGTGGAAAACGCTGATTTTGTCGTAAAAAAGACCAAGGCCAGAGGAATTAAGCTCAGCCTCGATAAATTTATAAAGCTCTCCCAGGAAAAGAAAGACTATCTAATAAAAATTGAAAACCTGCGTCATGAAAAAAACAAAGCCTCCGAGCTTGTAGCCAGGAAGAAAAAAGAAGGAAAAGATCCCGCATCGGTCATCTCGGAAATGAAAAAGGTGGCTGGAGAGATAAAGAAACTCGAGGAGAAACTGAGAGAATTTGAGGAGAAGCTTAGGGAAATCTCGCTCTCCATTCCTAATGTTCCCCATGAGTCTGTACCTGAAGGCAAGAGCTCTAAAGAGAACGTTGAAGTCCGGAGGTTTGGTGAGAAGCCGAAATTCTCTTTCCCTCTCAAGCCTCATTGGGAAATCGGTAAGAAACTGGGCATCTTGGATTTTGAGAGAGCGGCCAAGATCGCAGGTTCAAGGTTTGCTGTCTATTTTGGTGCAGGAGCTAAGCTTGAAAGAGCATTGATCAATTTTATGCTTGATGTTCATACAGAGGAAAAGGAATACCAAGAGGTGATCCCACCTTTCATAGCCAATGAAAGGAGCCTTATGGGAACTGGGAATTTGCCTAAGTTTGAAAATGACCTTTTCAAGCTGCGAGGCTATCGATGGTACATGATCCCTACCGCAGAAGTCCCTCTCACTAACCTTTATCAGGACGAGATTCTTGAAGCTGATTCTCTCCCGAAGAGATTTGTGGCTTACACTCCATGTTTCAGACGGGAGGCTGGCTCGTACGGGAAAGATATTAGAGGACTGATTCGCCAGCACCAGTTCAACAAAGTTGAGCTCATGAGCTTTTCTTTGCCCGAAGATTCTTATAAGGAACTTGAAAAAATGACCCTTGATGCTGAGGAGGTCTTAAAAAGATTGGGGTTACACTACAGGGTGGTTGTTCTCTGTACTGCCGATATGGGTTTTTCAGGAGCAAAAACCTACGATGTGGAGCTCTGGATGCCTGGCCGAAAGAAATACATGGAAATATCTTCCTGTACTAATTGTGAGGATTTCCAGGCAAGAAGAGCCAACATCCGTTTTCGTAGAAAGGAAAAATCGAAACCGGAGTTTGTTCATACTCTAAACGGATCTGGGGTAGCTTTAGGAAGGACAGTCAGCGCTATCTTGGAAAGTTATCAACAAGAGGATGGCTCTGTTATCATTCCTAAAATTTTGCGGCTTTACATGAACGGTTTGGATAAAATTACTTAGGAGGGATGGCCGAGTGGTTTAAGGCGGCGGTCTTGAAAATCGCTTCCCGGGCAACCGGGACGGGGGTTCGAATCCCTCTCCCTCCGTTCTTCCTGTAGCAATAAGAACATATGATTGTTTAGATCACACATTTAAAAATGGGGAAAAAGGACGATTTCATAAAAATAATTCTACCCTTATTAAAGGATAGGACTTTAATAGATGAGCTAGAAAATACGTTAATTTCAAACTCTAATCTGCCAGGAAAAAGAGCAAATCTTGAAATGGCATTTGCTCTGGCTGATTGCTTTGAAAAAGTAGATGCCAGTGAAAGCCACTGGAAGATGCTATTAGAGTGGACAAACATCTCTCCTAATGATGCTCCTACACATCACCCCAGAGAATTCCTTCCCTTTTGTGCTATCCTGTCTCTCGGCTCTTTATACAATAACGTTGATGGAAAAAGGAAAGAACATATTATCAACATTATTAAAGCTTCTGCTTCAGATAGAAGATGGCGAATAAGAGAAGCAGTTGCTATGGGCTTTCAGTACATTTCAGAGAAAAATTTTATTATAATCAAAGAAATTTTCTCCGAATGGATTAAGAAAGCATCTTTGTTGGAAAAGAGAGCAATTCTTGTGACACTAGCTCATCCACGTGTTTTAGACAACAAAGAGAACGTCATTTTTTGCTTCCGAATAGCAGATGAGATTCTTCAAAGTCTGCTGAAGTTAAATGGATTAAAACGTAAAAGTGAAGAATTCTCTATTCTAAGAAAAGGTCTTGAATTTACAATTAGTGTATATGTTTCCTGTTTACCTGAAGAAGGATTTCTATTTCTTAAAAAATGGGCTCAAAAAGATGATGCGGATATAAAAAAAATTTTGAAATCAAATCTCAGCAAAAGTCGGTTGATAAAAAAATATGGTCCTATGGTCAAGGAGGTGCTTGCTCTTCTTTAAGGATAATATCGAGAAGTGCGTTGATGAGAAAATTACCCAACGGCGAAACTTGAGGTTAAATCTGTTCTCTGGTTGCAAGTCTAACTGGTGCTAGGTTTTGAATATTGAAAAAAACATGTTAGAATAACAAAGATTTCCAAACGATTGCGGAGAGGTGCTGGAGTGGTCGATCAGGGTCGCCTGCTAAGCGATTGTTCCGGTTAATGCCGGAACCGTGGGTTCGAATCCCACCCTCTCCGCCAATGCTATTAATTCGAACCTTTATTTCTTCGCTCCAAGAAGAAAAAGGTCTGAATCTTTTCTAATCCACCTGACCTGGGCTGTAATGCTTATTTCTTGAGGGAAAATGATGCTCACTACAGGAAATACGTGTAGAAAAAATCATATCATTCTGTTATATTAATAATTCAATCATGATGAAGATCATTAATCAAAAAATCACGAGCCGATGACGAACCAAAAAATTGTCTTTTAAGCCGCAAGGTTCTAGAAGAGGAGGAAATATGAGAGTGAAACATTTTATAGTCATCGTGCTAATCCTTCTTTTCACCCTGCATTTTCTGCCTTCCATTTGCCCTGCTTTTCAAAAAAAGAAAGAAGAAGAAAAACCTGACGTCATCATCATTCCTGATAAAGTCAAATCTTTATTCAAAGAAGGGATGGAAACGCGTGAAGCTCGCCTGGATATTCCCTTCTCTTTCATATGGCATACCTACCTTCCTTCTCAGCAAGACCTTCACTGTGTTTTCTATTTTAAAGTCAAAAACGCCGATCTCGGTTTTTTCCCGATTAAGGCCGAAGAAGAAAAACCTGAAAAAGAGAAGGGAGAAAAACCTTCTCCAACCGAACCCCTTCCAAGCCGTTTTTGGGCTAGCGGGCACGTTTTTCTTCAATTTAATCGTCTTGAAGACAATAGCCCAAAAGAAGTCATCAGAGAAGTCTATATCCCTCTCAAACTCGAGGTTGAAGGTGAATCCTTCCAGCCCGACAAGGAAGAACTCTACTCGACCGGCTATCCTGTTCCTCCCGGGGATTATCTCCTCTCAATGGCCATTGCTTCTTCAGATTTGGGAAAGGTTGGCATTCAGTACTTCGAGTTTTCGGTCCCCGACACCAATGCCCCAGAGGAACTCATGACTACTCCCATATTTTTTGTCTCAGCGATCAATAGAATACCTTCTCCTCCGAAGACAGCATCGATTCAAAAAGAGTTTTTCATCTATTCTGTTCTTCAAATTACTCCCAAAGTTGAGAATCTCTTCTCTATGGATGACAACTTGGACATCTTTTTCTTTATCTTTGGAGCATCCCCTGAAGAAGGAGGAAAATTCAATATTGAGGTCAACTTTGAAATTACAAAAGGCGAAGAAAAAATCATCCGCTATCAAACAGCCCACTATGAAGCTCCTATTGTCAGCCAACCTTTACCACTGAAAAAGCCGGTTATGATCAAATCGGAAGAAGGCGAGAAGAGAGAACAACGCAATCTAGAAGCAGGAACCTACACGCTTCATGTGGGCATCGAGGATAAAGTGAGCGGAAGTTCGTTAAAGAAAACGGTTGATTTTGAGGTAAAAGAGACGAATCTTTAGGTCTATTCAGCAGTTCCTACAAAAACATTTGTATCATAAATGCATTTTATAGACTTCCCCTTTCCGACAGTGAGTTCTGTCGAGCTCACCAGATCATTCATATTCTAAGCGCGGCCTTATTAACAGTTCATGGACACGCTCACTCACACAGTATGGACAGAACGATAGTGTTTATAATAGAATAAATAATAAGGAGAGGAAGATGAGAGGAAACCGCAGACTCTTTAAAAAGCAAATTTATGTCACTTCTATCGTATTCATTTTTCTTATAGCCGGTCGCTTTAGTTTTATCCAGAAAGATTTTTATATGGATGAAAAAAAGCTTCATGAGAAATATAAATTTTCTGTCAAGAGCTTTGAAAAAGGTAAGCAGTACTACTCTAGAGGAAACTATAAAAGGGCAGAAAAGGAAATGAAAAAATGTTTGGAGATATTCCCTAAGCACACTAATGCGCACTTCTTTCTATCCATCATTCTATTAAAAAAAGGGGACAGCAACCAAGCTTTGAAGCATATCGAAGAGGCCAAGGCCAATTTTGAATTTATGAACAAGATGTTTGCCTTTGCCTACGAGGAATACCAGAGCAAGCTCAGAACACAAAAAGATGATTTAAATTCCAGGCTCCAAAATTTTAAAGGCCAATTGTCCGTTGCTCAAAGTGAGGAGGATAGAAGAGAGTACGATCGGAGCATTTCCTCATTAGAAAATGAAATCAGCATCATAAACAGCAGATTAGCAGAACCCTTGGCTATCACTAGCGAAATTCCAGCAGATTATTTTTTTATACACGGGAACATCTTGTTTAAATTGAAGAAATTTGGAGAATCGCAGAAGCAGTATCTCTTAGCGATAAAAGCAAATCCCGGACATGGAGATGCATACAATAATCTTGCCAATTTGTATTATCTGGCAAAGCATTATCAAGAAGCCCTGGATTACCTGAATCTTGCAGAGGCCAATGGAGCTAAAATTAATCCTAAGTTCAAAAAAGCCCTACTCAAGGCTGTCAAGAAATAAATCGTTATGTTTCTCAATAGAAAATATTTTCCTACCCTTTTCTCAAGGGAAATTACAGATGGATCTGAGGAGTCCCCTAATCTTGATTTAACCAGGATTAGAATCTATAATAATAATATTCGATGAAAGGGAAAATCTTCTTCTGTTCTCTCCTTGCCTTTCTCCTTTTTAGTGCTTCAGATATTTTGGCTTCTAAGAGAAAAGTCAAAGAACTCCCTGAACTATACAGGAAATGGCTGGAGGAAGAGGTGGTCTATATCATAACACCCAAAGAAAAAGAAGTTTTTCTTCAGCTTGAAGGCGATAGAGTAAGGAACCTGTTCATTGAAGCTTTCTGGAGACACAGAGATCCTAATCCTAGTACTGTTGAAAACGAATTTAAAAAAGAGCATTACCGTCGTATCACTTTCGCCAACCAACGGTTTGGAAAGGAAACACCTGTACCCGGCTGGAGAACAGACATGGGCAGGATTTATATCACCTTGGGTGAACCTTCCTATGTTGAGCAGCATGAAAACCTCTCTGAAGTCTACCCTGTCATAATATGGTTCTATGAGGGCATGATTGAATATGGACTTCCCAACGCATTTAGTGTCGTTTTTTTTAAAAAAACGGGAGTGGGCGAGTTTGAATTGTACAGCCCTGTGAAATATGGCCCTCAGCATTTATTGATTCACTACAAGGGAGATCCGTCAGATTATTTAGCCGCTTATAACGAACTTAATCAGATCGAACCCAATATAGCCAGCGTCTCCCTCTCCTTAATTTCTGGGGAGACAATACACACTCTCTCCCCTTCCATTGCCTCGGAGATTCTCGTATCAGGGAAAATCCCTTCTGCCCCGCATAAAAAAGTAAAAGATATCTATGCTGAAAAACTACTCAAATACAAAGATATTGTCGAAGTGGAATACACGGCCAACTATATAGATAACGATTCTTATGTCAATATCATAAAGGATAAATCTGGAATTTTCTTTGTCCATTATCTCATTGAACCAAAGAAACTTTCCCTTGAACAGGTTGGAAAAAAGTTTTATACAACCTTAAAAATCAACGGAAATATTTCTGACCTGATGGGAAATTTAATCTACCAATATGAAAAGACAATTCCCATTGAATTCAACGAGGAGGAGTTAGATAAGATAAAAACTAAACTATTCAGTTATCAGGATATATTTCCTCTCGTAGCAGGAGATTACAAATTCAGTGTTCTCCTAAAAAACACTGTTTCTAAAGAATTTACTTCGCTCGAGAGAGATATTGCAATCCCCAAAGCCATGTCTCTTCAAATGAGTAATTTGTTATTAGCAAACAGGGTGATTGAAGACTCAAAATATGCAGGAAAAAACAAGCCTTTTCTGATAGATAACATCCAACTTGTCCCATCACCTCGCAACGATTTTTCTCATGACTCCAAGCTTTATCTTTTCTTTCAAATTTTTGATTTAGGAAAGGAACATCAAGAAAATGGTTTTTTGGAATACTCCATATTCAAAGAAAATGAAAAAATTCATTCGATGATTAAAAACATAAGAGAATACCCTGATAAAATTAATTTTTATGAAGAATTTTCCTTAGAGAATCTTTACCCTGCCAACTATATGATCAGAGTTACTCTTTTAGACAAAGATAAGCAAGAAATTCTTTTTGAACAAAGCCATTTTTACGTCACTGCGCTGGCCTATCTGCCAAGACCTTGGGTTCTCTCTATACCTATGCCATCCTCTAGCGATCCTGTATACCCAAATATCTTAGGGATTCAGTTCTTAAACAAAAAAGATATTCAAAACGCTAGATCTTTGTTGGAAAGAGCGCATCGAAAGAATCCGAATTCGGCTAAATTTGCCTTTGATTTTTGTCGGGTACTTTTTATAGCCAAGGATTATCAAACAGTGAAACAGACGGCTATTCCATTTTTGCAGCATGAAAATAGACATGAATTTTTGGACATTTTAGGGCGATCTTGCCAGGCCTTGGGCGAATTTGAGCAAGCCATTTCTTATTATAAAGAATATCTTTCTCATTACGGGACTAATCTCCAAGTTCTTAATTCCATCGGAGAGTGCTATTATAAAGTGGGTAACAAAGAAGAGGCTTTGATTGCCTGGGAAAGATCTTTGGAACTTAATCCTGAACAAGAAAGATTAAAAAATCTGGTGCAATCAATAAAGGAAAAAAGATGAAAAAATCAGTTTATCGTCCAAAAAAATTTTTTTCTTTCTCTATCCGGTCTCCTGCTTACTGCCTTCTTTTTTTCCTCTGCTTACTATTCATTGAATCATGTGCATCTTATAGATTAGAAAAGCTCTTAGACCTGGAAAGCAAAGAATTTCTATCTAAGGTGAGATATATCATCACTAAACAAGAGCGAAAGATCTTTCTTAACCTTCCCCCCTCAGATAGAGATAATTTCATTGAAGAATTCTGGAGAAAGAGAGATCCCGATCCTTATACAGAAGAGAATGAGTTTAAAGAAGAATATTTTGCTAGAATTGAAGAGGCAAACAGACTCTTTAGAGAGGGAGGAACCCCGGGTTGGCTCCAAGATAGAGGGAGAATTTACATTCTGATCGGGCCTCCTGATCGAAGAGATCAGTATCCGAGAGGATCCTCTTTTTATGGGAAACCAATGGAAGTATGGCATTATGGTTTTTTCCCCATCGTTTTTATTGATCACGCATGGAACGGCGACTATAAATTAGAACCGCTTAGTGCGCAACAAATATCTGAAATTAATAAAGCCCAAAAAATGGGAAAATCAGAAATAGCCGCAAAAGAAAAAGAATCGATTTTTAATTTCGATTTAGATATAGAAAAAGTTGGACCACGTAAGGTGATCATTCGAATAGCGATTCCTTATAAAAATATCTGGTTTGTAAACGAGGAAAATCAATTAAAAACAACCTTAGGGCTATCTACGGAAATTTTTGATTCCTCTGAAAATAAAGTATGGGCCCATAAAAAAGATTATCCCCTCTCTTTATTAGAAGAAAACTTGAAAGATATTTTCGGGAAAGATTATATAATAGAAGTTGCTGTTGAGCTTGAGCCCGGAAAGTACTCTCTGACTGTTGAGCTAGAAAATAAAACGGACAAGAGACGGGTAAGGAAAAAAACAAAATTTTCTGTCTAACGGGATTTAACGGCCATTTATCAGCAAAAAAAATAACATAATATTGCTATGGCTGAGAACAACAATCCGGAAGGAGATACAGAATGAGGAATAAAAGCTTCTTCAAACTATCATTATTCATTGTCATTATGCTCTCTTTCACAAGTTTTATGCTCGCTCAAGCGGGACGGGGAACAGCAAGAATCTCAGGAGTGGTTAAAGATGAACAGGGGAATGGAATAAAATCAGCTAAGATTTTTATGCAGTTTCTAGAAGATGAGCAGGTAACGCGAGAGATAAGTGTCAATAAAAAAGGTGAATGGGCTGTTATGGGTCTTGGGACAGGGACATGGCGAGTGACTGCTTCGGCCGAAGGTTATATTTCTGTTTATCAAGATGTTTATATCCAGCAGTTAGAAAGAAATCCAAAAATCACTTTAGTCCTGAAAAAAATCATACAATCTGATCAAGCCATGATTGAAGATGAATCGTCTTTAGGTCTTCTTGAAAAAACGAATCAACTCTTCACTGAGGAAAAATACGATGAGGCGATTGATCTCTTAAAGCAATTTCTTGAAATGAATCCCAATGTCTACCAAGCTTATATCAATATCGGTGATTGTTATAGAGAGAAAGGAGAACTTGAACAAGCCATAGTGGAATACAATAAAGCTCTGGAACAAGCCAAAAAAGACGAATTGATGGGAAAGGAAATGACAGCGAAGGCTCTTGCTCGCATCGGTGAATGCCATATGAGAAAAGAGGATTTTGAAAAAGCACAAGACTATTTCAAACTATCCATAGAATCATACCCTGAAAATGAAATCTTAGCCTACAATGTCGGCGAAATCTATTTCTCAAATCAAAAAATAGATGAAGCGATTTATTATTTTGAATTATCAACACAGATTAAATCCGATTGGGGACCACCTTACTTAAAATTAGGCTATACCTATCTAAACAAGGGGGATTTTGAGAAAGCCAAGCTGAATTTAAATAAATTTTTAGAACTTGACCCCGAATCTCCAGAAGCACCCAGAGTTAAAAATATGATTGATTACTTAGAAAAAATAAAGAAATAATCATATCTTATTCTATGATGATCTAACGCAAGTATGTAATTGGCCTTCTTTCTTTTTCTTCCCTTAGTTGGTTTTTTTCACGGGTAATCTATCAAAAAATGGACACACATTGGAGATGCCCTACATCATCATGTTATTTATCCTATTTTTTTAGCATCTTTTCTAAAGTAATGAGCTCTTTCCGAACTTCCCTTACTCTGGCTTCATCCTCTCCTTGAGCATTTTCCAAGTATAATTTTAGATAATGAATGGCCTCTTCTAAGTCTTCTTTCTTCCTTAAAGCGACAGCTAAGTTTAAATAGGAGAAAGGTGTGGGATGTATGCTTATGGCTTTCTTTAAATTTTCAACAGACTTATCCAGATCCCCCAAATTGCCATAAGTGATTCCGAGATTCTGATAGATCTGGTAATCATCAGGATACTCTAATTTTAGACTGTTATAAAACTCTATAGCTTGATTGAACATTCCAGACATAGCTAGATTGATCGCATAGTTCATTCTGAGAAATTTGTTTTCTGGCTCAATTTCTAAGGCTTTTTTATAATAACTTAAGGCCTCTTCTTTTTTCCCCATAATTCCCAGTATCCAAGCTGAAGCAAGAAGCGCATCAAAATATCGCGGATTAATCTTCAACACAGCTTGCATTGATTCTAGGGCCTTCTTCAATCTTCCCAATAGCAGGTAGGTGTGACCTAATCTTGAGAGAAGAATTTCAGAATCAGGAATTTTCTGTATTCCCTTTTCTAAAACTTGAATAGCTTCATCAAAATTTTTCGCTTTGGCATACATAAGTGCTAAATTGACATAACTTGAAGGAGTTGCAGGCCTTATGGAGAGAATTTTTTCAAAAATTTTTGCAGCCTCTTGGTAATTTCCTTGAAATTCATAAATTTCAGCCTGATGAACCATCCTATGCTCATCAAGCCTGTCTTTTGGATCAGGCAATTGCCCTTTTGGAATATTCTCAGCAAGGTCAACATAACCCAGAGATCTCAACCTCTCCTTCTCTTCAGCGGTTATCTCTCTCTTTTCTGTCCTAAGCTCTGAAGAATAATTTTTCATCATTTCTTTAAGTTTATCTTTCTTTTCTGAAGCCACTTTTTTCTCTCTCTCGAATGCATTTATCTTCTCTTCAGGATCTTTTTTCAAATTATATAATTCTTCCTTTGGAGCCTGAATATATTTCCAGTCACCATCAATCACACCAATCAACTCAGACCAGCCATAATTCTCTTTTGGATAATAGGTTTCAATATAAGAACTGAGATTTTCTTTTCTCCTCCCTTCGATGTAAGGCAAGAGGCTTATCCCTTGAATTTCTTTGGTCAACGGAATGTTAAGCATGTCTAAGATAGAAGGCATAAGATCTATCAGCCTTACTCTTGCTTTTACAACCTTCCCTGGGGGAAGATTATCCTCAGCATAAAACACAAGAGGGACTTTCATGGTCACATCATAAAGAAAAACGCCATGGCCACCGACCTCTTTTTCTCCGAAAGCTTCGCCATGATCTCCGACTAGAATGACCAATGTTTTATCGAGGATATCTTTTTCTCTTAATTTTTCAATGGTTTTACCAACATAATAATCCATATAGGCTATCTCTCCATCATAAGGGCTGTCTAAAAATTCTTCTTTAAAAGGGGAAGGGGGATCATAGGGAAGATGAGGATCGAAAAAATGAACCCAACAAAAAATTTGCTCAGATGCGTTTTTATCCAGCCAATCGGAAAAGGAAGCAAAAACTTTATCAGCTTTTTTTTCAGATTTTAGTGCTTTGAAAATCTCCTCTTCTGCAAATTTGTCATCATAAAAATCAAAACCTTGGTCAAGTCCAAAACGTGAGTCAACAGTAAAGGAACTGACAAAAGCTGCTGTTTTAAATTCCTTGCTTTTCAATATTTCGGCCAAAGTTAAAAGTTCAGGATTGAGATAGTAGGTGCCGTTGTTGCGCACTCGGTGATAGAGGGGGTATGTTCCGGTTAGGATCGAACAATGAGAAGGGCAGGTCAAAGGAACCTGGCAATATGTATTTGAAAACTTAACTCCGCCTAAGGCCAAGGAATCCAAATTTGGAGTTTTTGCCTTTTCGTAACCATAGCAGCCAATTCTATCAGCTCGAGTTGTATCTAAAGTCACTAGCAAAACATTGAGAAGGCTATTCCTCTTGACACTTTTCTTGGGGATAAAAAAAAGAAACAATAAAATCACTATCATTAAAAGAAATAAAAGAGGAAAGAGATAAATTAGGATTTTCTCGGGCTTCTTGGCAATTTGCTCTTCTTTTCTTATTTCTTGAGGATGGATTTTTTCGATTGGACGGACCTTTGGTGATCTTTTTTTCTTCTTTCTTTTTTTCTTGGACATAGCTGTGATATTAAAAATTTACACGATAAAGAGAAGCACGTCAAATCAATTCCCAAAGGAAAAAAAAGCCCTCTTCCCGACTTGCCGGGAAGAGGGCTTCGAGCTTCTGTTTCGACTTCGGATCAGAAGACGAGTTTGACTCCTATCCTAGCTGAAATTGGCGGATAGAATTCTAGCGATTGATTGAATCTGGGATCACGCAGAAAATCAGATGGCAATTCCCAATCTCCTTTAATCAATTCATCTTCCGTTACTTCCACTCTGCCCCGTGTTAGACGAGACCATACTCGTCGTGCAATATCAACATTTAAGAGATTATCTATGTTGAGGCTGAATTGGAGTCTGTATCTGCCGCCAAGATTCAGATTATATTCAGCGTAAGCATTGACAAACCACAAGAATGGTGTTCGTCCCAAATTCCCTCTATTAAAGGGATAATAGCCATTAGCCTCAACTGTCCATTCCTCAGAGATCGGAGTTCCGCTCACGGCGTTGATAACCCCACCAAGAGTTAAGCCAAACGGAAGAGAGTAAGCGCCGTAGAATTTAAAGGCGTGTGTTCTATCAGTTGGCAGGGGGCCGTCCTGCTTCTCAAGGTCTTTGGTGTAGGCCAGATGCCAGAGGTCGAAGTATCTTTCCAGATTGGGACCAACTCTACCGTATTCATCGGAGCTTGCCAGACCAGAATAGTTACCTGTCAGTCTGCTCCAGGTATAGGAGAAGCCTGCTAGCCAGTTGTTGCTGAAGCGCTTATCCAGATCAAAATTAACGGCCCAGTATTCACGTTTAGCTTTGGGAGTTTCGGGGTAAGTAGGATCAAATTTTCCGGTTCCGACGCCCTCATGTTGAGAATAACCATAGCCTGGATTAGTGGTATAATACATTTCTCCAACCCCGGGTACAAACACACCCACATCTTCGATAGCATAGCGAAGATGCTTCTGGACAAAACGAATCGAAGTAGACAGGTTTTCCATCAACATTCTTTCCACGCCAAAGGAGATCTCCTGCTGGCTCATGGGCTTCAAATCAGGATCCGTGCTTTCAAAACTGGGGGGGCGCCAATTCACTACGCCCATGAATGTTCCTGGGTAGTAGTCGTTGACTCCAAGCTGATCCCATTCATAGCTGTCCAACGTGTAGTAGGCACTACTCCATTTGAATCCGCCATAGGCATGGGCAGCCATGTAAAGCTTGAAGACATCAAAATACAGTCCATAACTGCCAAAGATCTTTGTGCTCGCATCACCAAATACATCGTAAATGAAGCCAATTCTGGGGGCTAATTTGTCCTGGAATTTGAACTCAATTGGTTTAACATCCGCAAATCCTGGTTCGTCACTATAGCTGGGGACAAATTCGTGCTCGGTACGAACACCAGCGTTTATAGTGAGTTTTCCGTTGGCAAAATCTGGAGTCCAACTGTCTTGTATGTAGAGCGCCCAGCGAGTGCTAACAGGATTATAGATCATGCCGTAAGGACCAGTTGCTGCGTTTCCACGGACAGAATAGTAGCCGTATGTCCCTCTGCCGGGAGGAACGATCTCTCCACCCAGGACAAAATCCATATCCCATGAGAGGTAGACAACTGGCATAGAATTAGTTCTATCAACATCTTCTATCTGGCGAACCCATTGGACACCAGCTTTCCATGAATGTTCACCGGCTAGATTTACAAAATAATTGAAATCCGCATTGACATATCCTTTGGCTCTGATCAGCTTTTTGTACTCGTAAACTGTTGATCTTGACCAAGGTTGCCATCCAGCTGGTCTTATATACTCATCAGGAATATCATTTGTGGGATCCGCATCTGTATTGAATTGCTCGTTCGATGTGTAAGGGTAGCCACCTGTTTCTGATTGAAACCTCCACCATGGGTGGGGTGCAGTAAACAATTGCTTCTTTTGATCCCTATGGAAGTAACCGCCCCTGAGGCTGACCAAGAAATTGGTTCCTAGGGTTAAATCAGCGGATGCGGCAGCAGACCAGTTGGGATAGCTAAAGCCAAAAACTGAATAATCTGTGTCTGGACTTCCTCCAGTTCGAGGTGCAAGGTCGCCTTTGTATTTCCTGAAGTTGTTAACAAAACTGGCGCTCAAGCGTAAACTTCCAAAGGGTTGGGTTGTTATCTTCCCCTGGAAATTATAATGTTTCCACTTCCGTGTATACTCATTAGCCTCTGTTTCTCCTGGGAAGACGACAGGTCTTGTGATATTGTTGAATACGGGTAGGAATGAACCAAAGAACCACAGTCTGTCCTTCAATATGTAGCCGCCAACACTGAAGCCGACTTCGTATCTTTGATCTCTTACTTTTCCCATAAGGTGCTCATAATTGACATACTCGGCTTGGCTAACGTCTTCTGGCTTCAGACGGAGAGTGTTTCTTTCCGTGCCGGTCAGCCAAGGGCCGCTGTAGTAACCGATTAGTTCACCGTGGTATTCATTTCCTCCTGAGCGAGTGATCACACTGACAACACCTCCTAAGGCGCCACCATACTCTGCCTGGTAGCCGCTGGCTTTGATTTGAATCTCATCAACAAATTCAAAAGCAGCGCTTTGACCTCTTACTCCCGTGATCATGTTGGTAATATCTGTACCGTCGATATAATACATGTTTTCAGCACCGGAAGCACCGTCCACTGATATTCCACCGAGCCAGGGTTCATTGGAGACTCCTGGAACCGCGGTCACTAAGGTGTCGAAGTTTCTGCCCTTGGGTAGCATCTGAAACATCTCTTTACTCAAGATCATTCCTTTGTAGGTGTTCTTGACATCGATTAAAGGTGACCGTCCCAAGACGGTGATTTGTTCTTCTACGACGCCAGGAGTCATGGTGATGTCAACTGTTAAAGTCTGTTCTTGGCTGAGAACAATACCCTTCCTGATAACCGTATTGAATGCTTGAAGAGTATATGTGATCGTATATGTTCCAGGTGGCAAGCCAAAAATACGATAGACTCCCATTTCATCTGTCAATACTGAAGATACACCTATCAGTTTCGGGCTAGTGGCTTCAATTGTAACTCCCGGAAGAGGATTCCCTTGATCATCGACGACAGTCCCTATGATTCTATTGTTGTATGTTGGAACTTGGGCTAAGAGCATTCCTCCAATAAGGATCACACCGAGAAAGGTGCAAAAGAAAGGTCGAAATTTACTCAATTTTACCCCTCCTTTTAATCCCTGAATTCCGTTTTCGGATAGGCAAGGATTAAAATTTTTTGTTCAGCGTGTATCTTTAGGTATTTATTGCTGAACCGATCAGTGTCCCTAGAATGCAAGTCTTATAAATTCTTACACTCTAACAATAAGCCAAGAATTTTGCGCCTGCTTGATTATCACCTCCTTTAATTTTATTTTTAGAAGATAATGCTCTTCCCCTTTATTGTGTAATGGAGCAACATTATTTCTAGCAAGTTTAGTGCCAAATTAGTCTTTTCTAATTAATATTGTTAACTTCTTGAAAATAAAAGGTTTATATTAGCTTGTGGAAGTTGTAATAAAAGCTGAAATCTAGATTAATCCAAAAAAATGAATTTAATCCAAATTTTTGATTTTTTAGACAGGTTGAATTTAAAATTTTCTTCCCTCAATTTCGATAATTTTTCCGTTATAACGAGTGCTCCTCTTTATCCCTTTCACTATCCAAAAAAATGACCGGAAATGAAGAGAAGATGGGCTCTAGCTATTATTTTCTATTTCTTTTTTAATTCTTTCCTTAGCAATCTCTAAAATTCGTAAAATATCTTCATGCTGGGTGGATGATGCATTATTGTAATCCATTAAAGTATGTTCGAATCCATGATTTGGGATTAGATCATCTATCACGAAACGTACTGTTTGCATAGCTGTATTATGATGATTGTATTCTCCCATTTTCTCTATTGATGCGTGTCTTAAAGCGCAAAAAAGACTCCATTGATTGTTTTTGATATCATCATCGCATTTTCTATCATCGTTTTTGTTCCAATTAGTCGAATCTGCCAATAATTGCTCTGTCATTTCTAGAGTTTCTAAATCAACTTTACTTGCAGGAGGGCAGTACCACCAATATATTGCAAAAATTACTTTATCATCTTGAATATTCAGCATTTCCCATAAAAAATACTCTAAGGTAGTTTTCATATAAATATCTTCAGTTCCTCTATGCCGAACAACTTCATATTTTATTTGGGTCTTTCTTCCGTCAGGATATGCGAGAGTTCCAGTTATTTCCTGATTTCTTACCAATGATATTAAAGTTTTCATATCTAATCCATTCAATCCGTTTTTTAAAAATTTATCAGGGATATCCATAGAAATTTTAAATCCTTCAAGGTGTTCGTTAGATCCCTCCAATCTGCCATTCTGAATGTGTAATGTGAATCTTAGGTAATTATCAGGTAAAGTATCTTGTGTACATGATTGATATACGCATAAAATGAAAAAAAAGAAAAAAATCAATAAGTATTTTTTCACCTCATTCCTTTTATAAAAATAACATACAACGTTCCTCTAAAAGAATTAATTAAGACTTTCCTTTTGTTGTTTTCCACAGATCCCTCGCCTTTTATCCAAATTATCATCGTCTGAAATAGCTAAGTGAGCTTATTACAAACTAAAAAGCAAAGCAAATAGCAACAAAAACAAGGCAAATAGCAACAAAAACAAGGCAAATAGCCACAAAAACGAGGCGGCAAGCTGAAAAACAACCCAGCACTGAGCTATGAGGTAGACTTCACTTCATAAAGAGCACAGCGGGCACCGCCGTGCTAAGTGAAAACTTAGAGGAGGGAAGCTATTTCGTCTCTTCTCCGGTCATCGGGTCCTTGAGTTTGACCATGTGGACCTTCCCTAGCTTATCCAGTGGGCCCGGCCATTGGTCCCCGCCCTTGTTGCATGGCTCGAAGTCTCCGACAATCATGATGACGGCTTTGTCCGGATGGATGTACTTGCTGGCGACTTCTTTGACCTTTGCCTTGGTTACAGATTTGATCTTATCTCGATAGGTATTATAGTAATCCATTGGTTTGCCTGTCATCTCGAGGTTCGCGAAGGTGGACATGGTGGCTTGAGGGGATTCGAAAGAGTTGGAAAAACTTTCCAGGTAGTAGTTGATTGCGGTCTCCATCTCGTCGTCTGAGACAGGCTCCTTGCGGATGCGGTTGAACTCGTTGATGATCAATGAGATCGCATAGCCAACCGTGGAAGACTTGGTCTGGACGTATCCGGCGAACGTTCCCGGATATCCCCAGCGGTACCTGAACCGGCTACCTGTGTTATAGGCCAGGCCCTCGTCTGACCGGACTTTCGTCACGATGCGGGACGTGAAGCTTCCCCCTCCGAGAATGAAATTCATGACTTGAACAGCGAAGTAGTCAGGGTTGGTGTCCTCGATTCCCAAATGTCCGAGACTGATGTAGCCCTGATTGATTTTCTTCTGGATGAAATAGACGCCAGGCTCAGGCTGAGGGAACTTCTTGGAGAACGACGGAATAGTGACTTTCTTATTCTTCCAGCCCGCGACGATCTTGTTGATCTTTGCTTTGAGCTTGGACTTATCAAAATCACCCGATGCTGCCAGGATGATGTTTTTAGGGAAGAAATACTGCGCATGAATTGTTTTCAGTTCCGTTCCAGTGATGCTTTCATAGGTTGTTTTGTTGGGCTGCCATGTCAGTGGGTGATACCCATAGATCAGGCTTTCGTATTCGCGGCTCAATATCCCACTCGGCTGGTCATTGGCCTGCCGAAGCCCCTGGATGAGCCGGACCTTTGCCAGATTCAGTGGAGCTTCCCTGAATTCTGGGTTCATCAGAACGTCGAAAAAGATGTCGAGACTCTCATCGAAGTCCTTACTCAAGATTGAGAGGGACAGTGTTGAGGTCCGCTCACTCGCTCTGAAGCTCAGAGAGCCTCCGAGGAATTCTATTCTCTCTTTAATGGCAGTTCCTTCCTTGGTCTTGGTGCCACCATCGATCAGTGTCTCACTCATGATTGAGTCGAGGCCCTGCTTATCCTTTGAAACGTACAGACCACCGAAGTTGATGATCGCAGATATGTTGAACAGCGGCAAGCTGTGGTCCTCTTGGATATAGCCGCGCAGGCCGTTTGAGAACTCTGTGCGGAAATCTTTGGGGTTGGGGGGGTCATATTTAAGCGGAGGAAATTTCAGGTCGGAAGGCTTCTGGACTTGAGTAAGTCCTACCGAAATGCATAAAAAGCAGATAGTAAATAGTATGGCTAGCGTTTTTTTCATCTTATCCTCCTTCTTTGGCGACTCATTTTTCGCCTGTAAATGGCCGTAAGGCTGTTGTCTTTAACAAAGTACTTCGAGGTCACGCGTTTGATATCGTCGTTCGTAACGTTCTTCATATCGTCAAAGTCGGTGAGGATCGAGCGCCAGCCCCGGTTGAGTTCGGCCGTACCAACTCTCCTTGCCAAGCCCCTTGTACTGGCGAGGCTTCGGATGAACATAGCCTCAAACCGGTTCTTGGCCTTCTGGATCTCTTCGGAAGTCACTCCTTCTTGCTTGATCTTTTCGATCTCCACCCAGATCTCCTTTTCCAAATCTTCAGGCTGGATATTCTTGTCGAAGCGCGGTGTGGCGTTAAACTGAAAGGCGCCTACATACCATTGCGGTCGGCTGCGAGCGGAGACGCTGACCGCAATTTGTTTTTCCTGGACAAGGATTTTATAAAGTCGTCCGGTTCCGCCACCACCTCTTCCACGGAAACGTCCTCGGCCACCACCTCCGCCCGAACCTAGCACATCGGCCAGGACTGAAAGTGCAGCCACGTCAGGATTGCCTTGCTGCGGCGTGTGAAACATCATCCGAAGGCTGGTTGGTGCAGGGCCCTCTCCATACATCCTTTTTTCGGAGTACTGAGGGGGCTCATACGTCCTGATGGGTTCCACGTCCGGGCCCTTCGGAATGCCGCCAAAATATTTCTCGGCCATCTCGATGATTTTCTGGGAATCGAGATCACCTACATAGATAGCAACGGCATTATTGGGCACGTAGAAGCTGTTATGGAAATCGATGAGGTCTGCCTTGGTGACTTTTCGCAGATCGTCCATCCAACCTATGACGCTCCAGTGATAGGGCGACGCAGCATAGAAAGCGGCGCTGACCTGTTCGCTGAATAAGAAGCCCGGCCTGTTCTCGCTCAGGCGGCGTTCCTCCATGACAACATCCTTTTCGGAGTAAAACTCGCGGAAATAAGCGTTCAACATCCGGTCAGATTCGAGCAGCATCTGGAGCTCGACTTTATTAGAAGGGAGCGTCACGTAATACCCCGTGGTTTCATTTCCGGTGGAAGCGTTGAGACCTGTGCCGCCGTTCTTCATGTACAGGGCCCAGAGGTCGTCTTTGATGATATACTGTTTCTCAGCTTTGACCAGTTCTTCATATTCTTTCTGCCACTGAGCAACCTTTTCTTTGTCGGCGCTGTCGGCCTTCCAGAATTTCTCCCGGTAGATTTTATCGATGAGCTCATCGATCTTCTTGTTGATCGCATCGTCTTTTTCGTAGTCTGTGACACCCATCATTTTGGTTCCCTTGAACATCATGTGTTCATGGAGATGAGCGAGGCCAGTGATGCCCGGACGTTCGTTGATCGAGCCGACTTTATAATAGATGTGGCAGACGACGCGCGGAACGCCAGGCTTTTTAATCATAAGGATTTTCATCCCGTTGGAAAGTACATGTTCCTTAACGTCGAGATTAATTTCAGCGGCAGTGATCAGCGAAGCGAACACAAGCAGTGTGAAGAGAAGAACAAGAGTGCGTTTCATGCGATTTGCCTCCTTTAATCTTATAATTTTAATTTGCCTCTTTACTCGTTTATTATTATTGATAAGAATTTCTTTTTGGTACTTGTCACAAATCCATCACGTTTTATCTAAACCATCACCCTTTGAAAATGATGAATGAGCTTATCACACTCAAAACAGCCAGGTCAATAGTCACAGGAACGAGGCAGCAGCCAAAAAACAATCCAAACTCAGCTATGAGATAGACTTCACTTGTTGAAAATTTAATGAAACTGATAAACGTAATGACAGAGAAACTTTGATCTAAAATAACTTAAGGGGCCTTTGCTTCCGTATTTTGACCGAAAAAAAGAAGTATATTGACAACCTCCTCCTGGCTTAGGCTTGTCCCATCTTGGGGAGAATCGATGATTCGGAAGTTAAAAAAGGGGCAATTCCCATCATACCAGCGGAAAGTAAAAGGCTTTCCCGTCTTTGTCCTCTTTTCAACCTCCTTTTCATTCAGTAAGTCTCCGAGTCCTCTTAGATTCACCTCTTTCTCTGGGTCAACTCCAAGGATATATCTTTTGTTCCAAAAATTTGTTGCGAGAAATCCGAAGCCTTCCCGCAAGGAAGAATTCTCCCTGTCTCTCCGGGCCCATTCCTTAAGAAGAAAACTTTGTGGATTTTTAATGACAAGGCCATCGACTTTCTTTTTCCCGCTTCCTTTGGTCAGCGGTAAATGAAGAATTATTTTTCGAGCCCTGTTGATATCAGATAGATAGCTGAAATAATCATCTTCCGCTTTTCTCATTGCCCATCCGTATCTGTCAATACCTGAAAAGAGAGCTTTATTATCAAGGATTTCATATCCTTCTTCTGACTTGGAATACAAGAAATTCATAAATTTTAAACCCTCTCTTACCCTTTCAAGGTTGCTCTCCTCCTCTCCTCTTTTTATTTCGGAAAAGAGAGAACGAAGAATGGAGTATGGAGTAGAGGTAAGATCAATATCCTTGGGCAACGCAGAGCAATCGACCATTCTGGCATAATGAGCAATTTTTTCCATAGAAGGATCGATCTTGCCTATTTCTATTAGTTTTAACGCGAGGAAAATTGATGAGATAGAATCAAAATCAGGAAGGCGGTGGGTTACGATTCTCAGTTTAATGGGCTCTTCTTTTTTTCCCGCAATATCCTCCCTGATGTGATGCAGGACAAGATTAGGATGTTTCGCGATTAAGGATGCTGTGCATTCGACTTCGGCCTCAGGATGATGGTGGTCAATAACCCCCGGCACGGTTTTCATCCCAACATCCAAAATTAACACGCCTTTAGCTGGTCTCAAATCTTCGCCATAATTGACAAATTGATAGGTGACATCCATTTTTTCTATATTTATATTATCTAACGAATTTTTTCTCTTTCCTCAAGAAATTTAACGATTTTTGCGCTTCCAGAGGGAACAGGATAGGAGCGTAGTGCTTTGAGTGTGACCCACCTATGACGACCCTTATTGAGTTGGGTTTCATTTTTTAAGCTGCATTCATAGGCGTAAAGAGTTACCTGGAATTGAGTGTAGGCATGGTGGACTCTGGTCAGGAATCTTTCGTCTTTTACTTCTGAAGAGAGTTCCTCTTTTATTTCCCGATGGAGTGCTTCTTCCAGTTTTTCCCCCTCTTTTCTTTTTCCGCCAGGAAACTCCCAGAGATCTGCTAAAAGGCCCTTAGAAGGTCTTTTCTGAATCAGGTACTTCCTATTCTTTCTGATTATGGCGACGACAGCCTCAATCTTGCGATAATTTCTATTTTTAGGTCGGGGGATAACTTCCTGCTTGCCTTCTTCATAAGCTTGACAGAACTGGCTTATAGGGCAGAGAAAACAAAGAGGATTTTTAGGCCGGCAAACTAAAGCACCAAGCTCCATCAAGGCTTGATTGAAAAAACTCGTTTCTTTTGGAGGAAAGTAAAATTTGAAAAATTCAAAGAGGGCTTTATCGTTTGCGGGATTCAGTTTATATCGCTCCCCTAACTGCCTCATCAAAACCCGGCGCACATTGGCGTCCAAGGCAGGATAGGATTTATTAAAAGCAAAGCTGAGGACCGCAGCTGTTGTATAAGGGCCGAAACCTGGCAATTTTCTCATTTCTTCATAATTCTGAGGAATTTTGCCCCCGAATTTGTCCGTTATTATCTTCGAAGCCCTGTGCAAGTTCTTTGCTCTTTGATAATAACCCAGTCCCTGCCAGGCCTTTAGCACTTTCTGAAGAGTGGCTTGGCTTAGACTCTTGACATCAGGAAAAAGCTTTATCCATTCTCTGTAATAGGGGAGAACGGCCTGAACAGTTGTCTGCTGAAGCATAACCTCAGAAATCCAGATTTTGTAAGAATCATGGATTTCTCGCCAGGGGAGCTTCCTGCTGTGTGTTTTATACCACGCGCGCAATCTTTTGCGAAAGGAAGCTGCATATTTTGGTCTGTTTTCCATTTGTAATAGGTCGCGTTTTTCCTTATTGTTTTATGGTCTCTTCTAAAAATGGACTCTCTGTCTCACGTTTCTTTATCCTTCAATGTTCAAAATCCTTTTACCATGATTTGGCACTCTTTGGCAAAAAATATGCCTACACTTTTCGGCTCTAAAACAACAGGTGGAATATTCAGTGGGTCAGACTGTTTAATAAAAATAGTGATTTTGTCCATTTCATAGAAGATAAATAAAACTCCAAATTGTAATAAAAGAATAAGGGGACAGGCAACTTTTAAAAATGTACAAGTTTTGCAAGTCTACTCCCATTTTTCCCCTTTTTTCCTCCTTGACAACGGAATCTTTCTATTATATTTTTTTTTAAGAGACAATACGGAAAAAGCTGAAATTAGCGGTTTTATGGGTGTAGGGATACCCGTTCTCAATAAGGGGAAGCGCAGCAGTTTCCTTGAAACGGGTTATGTTTAGCTAATAATTCCTCCTCGATGGCGATGAATACCCTAACCTTCTTAGATGAGGGAATATAATCAGTACTCACCTTGAAAAATCCTCTTTACTGATGATTGACAGCAGGCGAAACCTTTGCAATCATAAAAGCACGTTATGATTTTCTTACAGAACCCATAAGGAAGCATATGAAGCCCTAAATCTGGAAAAATGAAAAATATAGGTAAATACAAAATTACCAGTATACTCGGAAAGGGAGCCATGGGGATTGTCTATAAAGCTCTTGATCCCGACATAAATCGAGAGGTGGCTATCAAGACTATACGTTTCGATCTGATCTCTGAGGAAAGTGATAGAGAAGAAATGATGGAAAGGTTCATGAGAGAAGCTCAAGCGGCAGGTAAGCTAACACACTCAAATATTATTACTATCTACGATGTCGGCAGAGGGAAAGACATGACCTATATTGTTATGCAGTTTATTGAAGGTAAGAGTCTCCAAAAAGTAATTAGTTCGGGTGAAAAAATTTCTCTACAAGAAGTCATCCAGCTCATGGATCAGTTATGCAACGCTTTAGATTATGCTCACGATAATGGAATCGTCCACAGAGATATTAAGCCAGCCAATATTTTATTGGATAAAGAGGGGAAACCTTTTATTGTTGACTTTGGTGTGGCTCGACTTGAGACATCGACCTTGACTGAAGCGGAGACGACGCTGGGTACGCCAAGTTATACGTCTCCAGAACAGGTTATGGGAAAAAAGGTAGATAGGCGTTCAGATATATTCTCATTAGGGAGTATCCTGTATGAACTTCTCACGGGAAAAAGGGCTTTTCAAGCTCAAAGTATCCCAACAGTAATTTATAAGATTATCAATGAAGAGCCAGTCGCTCTGACTGAAGTAAAAAAAGGTCTACCAATTGGTTTTGAAAAGATAGTTTGTAAAGCTCTTGCTAAAGATCCAAAAGATCGTTACCAAACCTGTGGCGAGCTCGCTACAGATTTGCACAATTTTGACCAGCTTTCAGATAAGACAATACCCGTTACCATGATTAAAGAGGAACTTCCAACTTTAATGACGAAAAGAAAGCGGAAACTGTGGCCTATCATTGCTATTTCTGCTGCTGTGATCCTCTTGGCCGCTGCAGGAGCGGGCTATTTTTCCTACCCAAAGATAGGAAAAATACCTATTCTTTCAGGCCTATTCAAAGCAATTAAGGCAGAAGAACCTCCCCTATCTTCGCCGCCAGAAGCCGCCGTTCCTGGAAGCATAGAGGATAAGCTGAACAGGACCAAGGAGAGCTTTGATAAAGCGGACTATGCTGAGGCAGTCAGGCTGGCAGAAGAGGTTCTTGCCGAAGATGCAGAAAATATTAAAGCCCAGGAATATTTAAGTGAAGCAAAAAGTAAAATGGGTGAAGTACTAGTTACTCAAACTCCGGGAACGGCAGAAATTAAGAGAGAGACGCCTTCCATACCTCAAGATAAAAAGCCCGAAGTTGCTGAAACCGAAAAAAAGATAGATACAACAAAACCTGCACAACTTCCCCAGACAAAGCCTATCATTCCTGGAAGCACAGAGGATAAACTGAACAGAGCTAAAGAAAGTTTTGAGAGAGGCGATTATGACGAGGCTATCAGGCTGACAGAAGAGGTTCTTGCCATATACCCCAAAAACAATACAGCTCAAGACTATATCACTAAAGCGAAGAATGAAATTATGATCGCCCAAATGCTGGAGACCGGGATAAGCAGTTATAAAAAAAGAGATTATAGGCAATGTTTGCAGGAAATGGAAAAAATTTTGAAGTTGAATAAAGATCACAAAGAAGCAAAAAAATATTGGAATTGGGCGGATAGAGCCATTTATGAAGCTAATTCTAAAAATGAAATTAAGCAAATAATAGAAAGTCTGAGGAAGGCTGAGGAAGAAAAGGACCTGCCAGTAATTCTCTATTATATCGGATCTCCAGATCTCAGGAGTCTAAAAAGAACTGATGCAACGTTTATCTTTAATAATTTTGATGATATAAATTCTGTCATTGACGGGTCACGAATTTCGATTGAATTTAAAGATAGAAGACATGCTGAAGTAAAATTTTCTAATTTATCGGCCGCTGTTAATAAACAAACTGGTCAGAGGACGAAGGTTTTTGAGGGACAAGTAATCTGGACAATGGAAAAGCAAGAAAATATATGGAAAATTACAAAGGAAGATAAGATATAAAGAAAAGAAATTGATTGAATTATCAAGAAAAACGCTTATGGTTTAAGAGAGGAGAGAAAAATGGAATCAAAGAATTTTAGCGGGGGAATAAGATTATTAAGTATTTTTCTTCTTTTTTTCCTTCTCGTATCTCTTGAGGCAGCTCCCGTTAAGATAAAGGTTATTCTTGATAATGCCAGTATAAAAGCGACTCGTGCAATCGGAGGGAAGACTCTTACCAGGGTTCCTCTAAATACAATTTTGGATGCTGAGAGTAAAATAGGAGATTGGTACAAGGTTACTTGGCAAGGATCCTCTGGCTATATTCATGCCATGAACGTTGATGAAGTGAGTGAAAGGGAATTGGCCGGGTTAGAAGCAGTAGGCCCGGGCAGACCCTTCAAATCTCAGCCTGAAATAGTAGCAGAGATTGAAATCAAAATGGAAGAAGGCCGAAAACTGATAAGACAAGATAAAGATTTTGAAAAAGCCATAAGCGCCCTAGAGCCTCTGATTGCTGAGGTTTTTAAAGTTGCAGACCACAAGAAACAGAGAGAATTGGGAGCTGAGCTTTATTTATGGCTTGGTCTCGCCTCTGCTGAACAAGGCGATGCGTATTCTGCCTTGAATGAATTCAAGAGCATGTTTAAAGTCAATTACACTTATGCAAAGGAGATAACCCGCAATATCCTTGATCCCCAAGTTGTCGCCTTAATAGAACAAGCAGAGAAACTATATTTGGGATTAATCACAGAATATTCTGTTGAGATCTCTACTGTGCCTAAGGAGGCAAAAATAAAAGTCAACGGTGAGGAAATAGGGCTTTCTCCTGAAATATACAGAACCTCCAACCCTAAGATTGTCATTGAAATCGAAAAAGCAGGGTACAAGTCAGTTAGAGAGGAATTCTTTATCACCCAAGCTACTACAGGAAAAGAATATACCTTAGAGAGAGCCGGGATAGATGTGGAAGTAAAATCCGCTCCAGAAGGCGCAAAAGTTTATCTTGACGGTGAGGATACAAAGCAAGTGACCAACTGTGTACTGAAGATTGTACCGTTTGGCTCTCACAAAATAAAGCTAATGAAAGAAAATTACGCAGAATGGGAAGACGAGATAAAAATAGAAGCAGGAAAGAAATCTTTAGTCTTTGAAATGGCCCTAACTCCTAATAAATATGAATATATTCTTAAATGGGGTGGGCCTGCGAGCGAGCTATTCGATCAGCCTTCTGGAATAGCAGTAGATAAGGATAACAATATCTATATTGTTGATTCAGCACGGATTAAGATGAAAAAGATTAATCCAAAAGGGAGAGTCCAGACCTCATGGGGAGATTCTGGGAAACAATTTAAGATAATAAAAAATCCTACGAGCATTGCTGTTGATAATCAGGGCAATGTCTATATCACAGATGCTAAAACTCACAGCTTTATGAAATTTGATAGGGCAGGGATTTATAAAAGAAAGTGGGGCACGGAAGGCGCTGGAAATCTCCAGTTTAAAACTCCCTCTGGAGTTGCGGTTGACGGCAAAAATGATATTTATATTGTTGATTCTGGAAACCACCGTGTAAAGAAATACAATAGCCGGGGTGCTTTAAATAAAATATGGGGAAAGCAAGGAACTGCAGATGGCGATTTTGTCTATCCAAAAGGAATTGCTGTAAGTCAAAAAAACGAAGTTTTCGTTATTGATAGAGCCCGGGTTCAAAAATTCTCTTCAGAAGGAGAATTCATTGCTTCATGGGGAAAAAGAGGCACAGCCGATGGCGCGTTTAACAATCCCCAGGGAATATTTATTGATAATAATAACTTCGTATATGTGGCCGATTCTGGTAGTAATAGAATTCAGAAATTTGATGAAAATGGTAAGTTTATAGCTAAATGGGGGACTCCAGGAGTAAATAACGGTCAGATGCAATACCCCGTCGATATTGCCATTGATAGTAGAGGCTATGTCTATGTTGTTGAAAGAAAAAACAACAGAGTTCAATTATTCAGCGTTGTCGGCCCATCTGAGTCTAAGTAGCAAAATATTTAAAATAACAAAAAGTCCTGAAAATAAAATTTTCCGTTTTTTGTTTTAAGAGAATCTCGATCTTCTCTTTTTTCCTCTTTTTTTACCTTTAATTCTGATCCTGAATAAATTGCTAGATGTTCTATTATATAGCGGAAATTTTATGTCCTTAATATTAAGCATTCCTTTGATGGCTTTCTCCAATTCGTTGACGAGGTTTGTTTTAATATTATATCCTGGGTTTAGGTGGAAAAAATGAAAAGAAGAATCTTTCTTTTAGTTGTGTTAATCCATGCAATTCTGATCATATGCCTCTCGGTTTCAGGAGAGGTGAGAGTAAAAGAAATTGAGATGAATATTCCCGCATACTATACAGGTCCTGATGACCCGAGTCCTCCTCTCTGGAATTTAAGGGTTTATCCTTATCCGATGCAGACTGATATAAGTCGTGAGAAGATTACAGCAAAATACAGAGTGGTAGTGATGGAAAACGATTACATCCAAATTATGATCATGCCTGATGTAGGAGGAAGAATTCTCGCTGCTATCGACAAAACAAACAACAATTTTGACTTCATTTATCACAATCATGTGATGAAGCCGGGTCTTGTAGCCTTGAGAGGTGCTTGGCTCTCTGGCGGGATTGAGTGGAACTTTCCAACCCTTGGCCATACAGTAAACACGTTCTCCCCTGTAAATTACAAGATTTTCAACAATGAAGACGGGAGCATTACCTGTGTGGTAGGGACAGAAGAGTGGGTAAGAAGGATGAAGTGGGAAGTATTTATCAGCATTTTCCCAAACAGGTCTTATTTCAAAACCAGGATAAGGCTTTACAACAGAACTCTTACTCATAACAACGGATATTTCTGGGCAAACGCAGCAACCCACGCCAAAAAGAAGACAAGAGTAGTTTTCCCTCCTGCCGAATACACTTATTCTGGCAGCAGAAAGAGTCCGCAGCCCTGGCCTGTCTATCAAGGAAAAGATGTTTCATGGTATGAAAATACAGCCTACGCTCATGATTATTTCTGCGGGACCCCAGGAGATTACAACGGTGCCTACAATTACGAAGAAGATAACGGCACAGCTCATTATGCCTCCAGATATGAAAGCCCGGGGAAAAAGTTCTGGACTTGGGGAACAGCTCCCAGTGGAACTATTTGGGAGGATCTTCTTACAGATGAAGATGGTCAGTACATTGAAGTCCAGGCAGGAAGACTTCTCACACAGGGCGACGCCTGGATTTTTGAGCCTCATCTTATCGAGGAATGGGATGAGTGGTGGTATCCGTTAAAGAATATGCACGGATTTGTAAAGGCAAATCCTGATGCTGCTCTGAACCTGGAATTGAAAGAGGACGGAGTCTTTATTGCTCTTAACACCACAAAGGTATTCAATAACGCTGAAATAAAACTTTTTTGCGGAGAAAGGCAGATATTTTCAGAGAGGCTGGCTATCTCTCCCGATGGATTTTATAAAAAGGAGATTCCTTCTAGAGAATGCAGGGGAATTTACACGCTTAAATTGCTGGATAAATACGGGCAGAAAATTATAGACTACTCGACAGAAAAGAAAGAAGCTTCCCCTCCTGAGCTCCAACCAGACTTTTCAATGCAGGAGAGTGATTCAACGGAGATAATTTTTCTCAAAGGTTATTATTCGATGAAACACTGGGATAATGAAGAAGCCATGTACTACTTCATGAAGGCACTTGAGGCAGATCCTGAATTTTCTCCTGCCCTTAAATGGCTTGGAATAATATATTACAAAACAGGAAGAACTAAGGAAGCGCTTGAATTATTTGAGAAAGTGCTCGAAAGAAATGAAGACGATCATACGGCGCGCTATTACAGAGCTCTTTCTAAAATAAAGCTCGGAATTGTGCAGGGCCCGGAGGAGGATCTTTATATGATCTCAAGAAGGGCTGCTTACAGGCATGTTGCTCCTTATCTTCTTGCTGCTCTGGAGTTTGAAAAGAAAAATTATAGAAAAGCAGGGGAATTGTTGAGAAAAGCACTCAGAAACAACTCCCTTGATGTGAAAGCAAGAGTTATGCTTGCCGCCTCGGAAAGACATCTTAACAATAAGGCGGAAGCTGAAACACTCATAGAATCTGTCTTAAAAGAGGACCCTATTTCTCCTCTTGCACTATTGGAGAGAAAGCTGTTCTCTAAGGAGAGCGAGCTTGATATTTTTAGGACGGATCCAGAATATTATCTTGAAGCTGCTGTTGATTATTCAGAAATGAACCTCACCGATGACGCCATTCGCGTCCTCGAGATATATGGCGAAAATGCCAATGCCAGAGATTATCCTATCCTTTATTACTATCTTGGGTTCTTTAACGACAAACTCGGGCGCGAAGAAGAAGCAGCAGCGTACTTTAAAAAAGGAGCAACCTGCAGTCCAGATTACGTTTTTCCCTTCAGAGTTGAAACCGAAAATGTGCTGAAACTTGCTATAGAATATAATCCTTCTGATTGGAAAGCCCACTACTATCTTGGAAATCTTCTTGTGGCTAAGCTGAGGTGGGAAGAAGGACTTGAATACTTTAAAAATGCTGCAGGTTTTTCACCCGAGTTTTCAGTGCTTTACAGAAATCTTGGAGAGATTTACTGGAAGAAGTTCAAAGATTATGAGAGGGCTCGAGCAATGTATAAGAAGGCAGTGTCCTTCGCTCTTGATGATTATCGTCTTTATGTGGCTCTTGATGAACTATACGCTTTAGCCAAGGAACACTCTGCAAGAGCAAAACTTTATAGAGACGCTCCTCGCAGTGTAAAGAAGAACTTCAACTACTTACTCAAGAGAGCGCAATATTATGTAGACACAAGGCAATACGCAAAAGCATTTAAAATATTGAAGAGCAATACTTTTCTTCCATGGGAGGGCTGGACAGGTGCAAGGGAGATATTCGTGCTCGCTCACCTGGGAAGAGCTTATTCTTATATGACGAAGGGAAAATACAAGAAAGCAATAAATGACTTTTTCGAAGCTATGCAGTATCCAGAAAACCTGGGAACAGGAAGACCTATGCACCCATTATTTACCAGAGAATACTTCTTTATAGGATTATGCTATGAAAGGATGGGGAATATGCAGAGGGCAGAAAAATATATCAATAAGGTCAAAGTGGAGACAACTGGAGTTCCAACAGTCCATTCATATTATAAGGCTCTCTCATTGCGAAAACTTGGAGAGGTAAATGAAGCAGAGAGGCTGTTGACGGAAATGAAATTAAAGAGTGAAAGCCTGATCGAGCACAGCAGGAAAATAAAGGCCCAATATTATCTTTGGGCATCAATGGCATGTGATGCTCTTGGAGAAAAAATTCGAGCTAGAGAATACCTGAGAAAAGCTGCTGAAATAGACCCATCCTCTAGATGGGCAGCCCTTTTTGCCTCTGAAATTAAACTTTTGGAATAGATTTCATTTAACATTTGACATCGCTTTTTCTTTTATATAAATTATCCAAGAGCCAAGCGGAGGAAAGCAAAAATCTCTTTACTTCAAAATCGAAAGGAAAGAGCCTAGATGAGGATACAGTAGAAAGAAGAATAGAATGAATACATTAAAAATCGATAGTGATTTAGCTGAGTTAGATAAGATGAGAGCTTTTTTGAAGAAGAGTTTAAAAGGATTGAGTGTTTCAGATAAAGATTATTTTAAGATAGAACTCGCGCTCCTGGAGATATGTGTAAATATTATCAGATATGCCTATCCAAATGATAAAGGCGAAATCTTTCTTAAGATCTGGTTGGACGAGGGAAAGATGTTTCTGGAAATAAGGGATTGGGGTGTTCCTTTTGATCCTAGAGGATTAGAGGAGCCTGATATTCAGGAAATCATCAAGAGCGAAAAGAAAGGTGGGCTTGGAGTTTTCCTCTCCCGCAGGCTTATGGACGGATTTGATTACAAACGAGAGAAAGACCAAAACGTTCTTACAATTTATAAAACAATAAAGAAAACGCAGGCCTCTTTCTAATCGTATAAGACCTTATCCTCCCCCATTTTCTTGATACGATCCTCAACCCACTTAATTATCAGGTCCTTCCGAACAAGCACTGCCTCGATTTCTTTATCTGTCAGGTACTCTCCGACGACACCTCTAATCACTTCTGCATTCAAAGATTTTATCTTCTCATAAATAGCACGGGGAAGTTCCTTCATGATAAATGTCGGGCCTTCTTTGTATTTCTCGTCATAGATGAGTTTTTTGGTGAATTTCTTAGCGGTCCGGAACGATCGGGAGTGGTCAATCAGGATCATTCGCCAATCCTCTGTGATGAGATATTGATTTTGATGTCTATCTTCATTGGCAATCAAGTTATCAAAAGCCCGCTGCTTGTAGAATGCTCTATTCCAATAAAAGACTTTGACAGAGGGGGTCTTAATTTTCTCCTCGAATTTCTTTTTGAGGCTCATCATTGATTCAACCCACAACTGACAGGAGCCACGATTTCCCTGAAATCTTCTTTCCACGGTGGGTGGAACCATATTCAAGCCTAAATACTTATCTAAACGGTAAGCAGCAATTTCCCACTTCCAGCTTTCCATAAATCCTTTCGTCCGTCCTTCTACATCTTTCCATATGGCATTATTTGTGACTCCGTCTTTTTCCAGAGTAAGAACCCAGGGCTCGGTCACAGCTTCTCGCTTGTCGAAAGGCTGGTCTTGAGCGACAATTTCTGCTGTCTTGAGGAATTCTTCCCATTTCTCTCTCTCTGCCACTTCTTCTTTGGTGAATTGAGCTATGGATTGGAAACTAAACCCTAAAATAATCACAAGACCGAAAAAGATAATTAGTCTTTTTTTCATTTTGCTCTCCTCATTTTTAATTTTGATTTTCCGCCTTACTTATCTAAAAAATAGCCTGAACTCATTTTAAATTTATATTTTAATATAGAACCTTATCTTCGCCTTGTTCCTTTACCATCTCCTCAATTTCTTTAAGAAGAAGCTCCTTGCGGATGAGGATAGCTTTGATCTCCTTTTCCTTTAAATAGGGGCCCACAGCGTTTTTTATATTATCATAGTTCAGAGCTTTGACTTTTTCTACAAAAGACCGAGGAAGTCGTCTGAAGAGCTGGGGCCGGCCAGCGGCTTTTTTCAATCCCTTGGCCCCATACATGAGTTTCTTTGTGTATTTTTTGCTAGACCGGAATGCGCGGGAATGATCGATCAGAATCGTACGCCAGTCTTTAGTATAGAGGATATTCTGCTGCGTTCGATCATCGTTTCCGATCAAGCTGTCAAAAGCCCTCGTTAAATATTTCATATTCTCTTTGTTGTTGAATTTTGAACGAGGAATCCCGATTTTTTGTTCAAATACAGTGAGCTCACTGAACTCAACTTGAACCCAAAACTGAAGTGAGCCTTGTTTCCCTTTGAATTCTCTCTCGACTGTGGGTGGAATCAAGTTTAGCTCCAAAAGTTTATCCATTTCGTAAGCTGCGATTTCGTACTGCCATCCCTCAAGAAAGCCCTTTTGCATTCCCCTTGGATTTTTCCAAGCGCCGCTCATTTCAACATCTCCCTTTTTTAAGAAGAGTCTGATCGGTTTTGTAACGCCTTCTGGTATGTCTTCGAATCTCACGATCTCTGCAGTTTTGAGAAATTCCTCAATTTCTTGTCTTTGAGCAATTTCAGCAGGGGTGAACTGTCCGTTGACTACATAGCCTTGGCTGGCAAGAATGAATAGAGCTATTGTAAGTAATACCTTCCGTCTCATTTTCGCTCCTCCAAGTTTCAAACTTCCCCTCAAATTTTTCTAATAATATAATTACATTTTAAAAAAAAATCAAATCAAAAATATCATTTGAGAACAGATTTGTAAGACTAGAATTTTCGTTTATTTTTTCTTTGGAGTTCTAGTCTTTACTTCATTCCGTGTAAAAAATTCGAGTTTTGCAAGTCTGATCCCATTGGCATGAATTTCTTTAATATTGTTAATCTCCTGTTCGGCTTTTGTAGGGGCTTGATTCATCAAGCCCGCACTTTTAAAGAAATAACAATTGCCTTATAATAAATGAAATTTAGCTTTTCTTGAACTTCTTTTAGAGATAAAAAGAGAATCGGGAATGAAAATAAAGCTTTTTTTGATGGGTGCTTTAATTCTATTTGTCAGTTGTTCGCCAAAAAAAAACTCGACAACCATTCGATTTCCTCTAGATTGGCTGGGAATTCCTGGGTATGGAGTGAACATCGACCAGCAGAGTTTTGTGGAACCTTCAGGTATCTGTTTTCATCCCCTTAGAAAAACTCTTTTTATCGTGAGCGATGAAGGAGAAATTGCTGAAATAAAGACTGATGGTACTCCTGTTTTTAACCTGAAGGTCCCCGGAGATTTGGAAGGGATAACAGTTGATCCTGAATCAGGACTTCTGTACATCATAAAAGAAGGGGATGATTTCATTCTGGAGTTTGACCCAGATATGAGAGAAGTCAAGCGAGTATTTCCTATCGGCAGAGAATTCCAGGGAAATCCTAACTTTCTCCAAAAACAGAAGGGCTACGATCAAGGGATTGAATCCATTGCTTTTGTCTCTGATAAAGATCATCCTGAAGGCGGGACTTTCTATGCTGGAAATCAATGGGATCCTCCTTGTATAATGGAAATTCTGGTTCCTCTTAGATCGAGCCAAGCTGAGACGGCCGAGGCAAAGATTATCCGGGTTTTACCCTTCAAAATGGATGATCCTGCAGGCATGTATTATGATCAAAAAACAGCTAATCTAAATGTTGTCAGCGATGCATATAACATCTTGGTGGAGATAACTCTTAAGGGGAAATTAGTCAGGGAATATGCTTTCCCTGGGGACAATCAGGAAGGTCTTGCCAAGGATGATGAAGGCTTTTTGTACGTTGCTCAGGGTAAGGGGGGAATCATCAAGCTTAAAGACCTGCGCTAATCTTGCTTGCCTTGCTTGTACTACTTTTCGCCAGGTTTCATATATTCTACATACTCTGTTCTTTTGGCTGATAATTTTTTATGCTCTTGGAAGATTAAAATGCAAATGATTATCCAGATCAAAACCAGAACAACATTGACCATGGCAACATTTTCGATACTAAAAAAAGCTAGATAAGTTGTGCACAAGAAAACAAGCAAGGCAGCCATCACATCGCCTGCTCGATGGAAGAAGGTTTTTGTCACAGCTTGAGCTTTGTATTTTTCTTCCCTTGAAGTGATTAGAAAGAGAGAATGCCGGGCCGTATTCACAAGAGAATAATCAGCACCATTTTCAATAGCTTTTACCCATTTTACCAGTACGAGAGCTGCTCCAAGGCTCACAAAGAAATATCCTCCCAGGGCAAGTACTGGAAGGACGAAGATCGCCACCCTAACTCCAAACCATTTAAAAATCCGAGATACGACAAATAGCTGAACGAACATGGCGAAGAGATTCTGGATGTTATAGAAGCTTGCATAGAATTTAGTCATAAATTCCGTTTCTATGGCTTTGGCTGCAGCGACTTCGGCTACTTTGTCTAATATAAATACACCATTGGTGTTGATAAAGTTCATCAAAAGAACAAAAAAACCGATGTAGAGAAGATATCGACTTTTAAAAAGAAGCTGGAAAGCTCCTCCCTTTTCAAGAGGCTTCTCCTGTACTTCTACCTTTAGTTTTTCCTCTTGACTAACCTTTGAGACTTTAGCCTCAATTCTCTTTATCTCTCTTTGATGAATAATCCAGGTAAATAAGATACAAATACCCAGTATTCCTCCTGATACGAGGAGCAACTGAAATTTTCCAAGAGGATCCACAAGCCAATTAGTTATGATTCCTCCCGCAAAACCTCCAAAGACTGCGCCAAAAGCTATAAGAGGGAATAAACGTTTCCCTTCATCCTCCGTGTATAAGTCGTTGGCAAAACCCCAGAATTGGGCAATAACCACCAAGTTAAATATGCCTACCCAAATAAAAAAGACGATGCCCATAGCTCTAGGCCCAACACCTGATAAATGCAAAATATAAAAGATTCCTATATTGGAAATGAAAAAGAGCGTTACCCAGGTGATTAATTTCTGACGAGGGAATTTGGAAGCAATCCTGCTGAATATTTTAACCACAAATATTAGCAAGACTGCTGCAACTGCACTAAGATAAAGTTTAATGTTAGCACCCCATTCCTCAACAATTAAAGCATCTCTTATTGGCTTTAGGATGTAATAGGCTGTAAGGAGCAAAAAGACATTAAGCGTTAAAAGGAAGACCGTTAAAGCTTCGTCAGGATGGACAACTGTGAAAATTCTAAGAATCTTATAAGCGAATCCGGGTGCTTTTTGCCCTCTTTGCACCATCTCTTCATTTCCCGAGTTTTTCATTGAATCCTCCCCTTATATTTTCCCCATGATTTTCTGTTGAGATATTTTTTCTCTTTTCCTTGAGGCAAACGTCAGACTTACTAAGAGCAAAAAGGAATTTACCATGCCCACTTTTCAATCTGGCATATCTTAAATTTACGGGCAATATATTAGAATTAAAATTAGTTGTCAACCCAAATCTCAGGTCAAACTAACCATTTCTATAATTTCTTTTTCCACTATTTCTGTGAATAAGTTTGTTGAAAAGTAAGCAGCTTCTTTTTTTAATAAATTGATTTAATTATGATTATGGTAATTTGCACAATTTTTGGTCACGGAGATTTAGCTGTTCATAAAGCGAATCTGCGGGATTGAATTTTATGTTTTATATGGTGTGGTGTCAGATAATTTTAGGAAGAGAGGATGGATTCTTCAGCTTTTTTTTCGATTAATTTTTTGATCTTTTCAATGATGAGTTCTTTTCTTTTCAGCAACATGCTCATTTCTTCATCATTTAGATAATGCTCTAGCTTGGCTTTAATCTTTTCATCTTCCAATTTTATCAAGTTTTGACAAAGCTTCTTGGAACAGCCCGTTATTTCACATTCTGGGATTAACTCTGGGGAAGGAGCAAAGGCTTCAGAGAAGTCAACCCTCCAGACTTTCCAGTCTTTCTTATGCATTATTAGGATATCATCCAACTCTCTCTCTCCGCAAAAAGAGGGGGAATAAGTCAAGTTTTCAAAAACACTTAAGTCTTCCATAGTATTTTTAAACTTCTCAGGATCTGGTGGTTTAATATTCTTCATTCTTCGGACACTTTCATTTAGAGCGCCTTCTATGAATATCTGGAGCGAACCTTTTCTGCCTTCTATTTCTCTTTCTACGACAGGAGGGATTAGATTAAGATCAAGGAGTTTATCCAGTTCGTATGCTGCAATTCCATATTTATAGCTGTCAGGGATAAGGGCGTCTGGCCTAGTTGCATCTAAAAGCTTAAAGAATCCATAGCGCGAAATTTTTCCATCATCCAGGCTTATTATCCAATTTTCTCCTCTGCCTCCAGCTCGTCTTTTAGATACAATCTTAGCGGTCCTCAGGAAATTCTCCAGCTTTTTTTGTTTTGCATTTTCTTGAGTAACTGCTTGTGATTTTGATTGAACCCAAGTCCCAGAGAAAAAGCAGATGAAAATCATAATGATCAAGGCTTTCTTATTTTTCATTGTCTAGTCCCCATACATCGAATTTCCCCTTGTTTATAATCAAGGCGCTGAGACGTCCACGCATGTATTTTCTGTAGGGTTCTGAAATGCCAGTATCAATTATCCAAATCCTTCCTTGAAAAAGCTGCATATCTTCCTTTGTCTGAATTACTTTAGGCGTATGAGCTATTACCATGTATTCAGCCTCGAGGTTGTTTAATATTCTATCCACGTTTTCTTTAAAATCATCTTGATTCTTTGTAGCAAACTCCCGATACCAGTATGGCCCATCCTGCGCGTAGACAATTTGACGCCGATAATCTGGAATCCTAGGCTGTGTAAAATTCATTGCCGCCCGCCTCAGGTCTTCTAGCTCTACGCGTAGGCGGTTATTTATTTTCTTTAATTCCCATTTAGAGAATTTCTCGCTGACTCCTCCGTGGACAAATATGATATTATTGATCTTAATTACAGCATTTTGTTTAAGGATCCATTTTCCGTATATTTTATTGAAGTTGCTTATGTATTCACTTCTAGCCGGATGTCTACGGTTGGTTCTTAATTCATTATACATATTCTCCCAGAATGGCATTAAATTACTATCTAAGGATGAATCCAAGCCAGTCTTTTTAGTTGGATTATTCCCCAGTATTTTTCTGAATTTTTTTACTTGCTTTTCCCTGTACCCATCAGGAAGAAAGGAAACAAGTTGGCGTAGAGTAAATTCTTCACGATTAAAGATTTGACCAGTGATATTCAATTCTTCATGATTGCCAATCAACATGTGAACCTTGCCTCCTGCCTTTTCGGCTTCTTTTTCCAGTCTCATCAACAAGTCAAAAATCTCCTTGGCGTAATCACCTCTATCTAATACATCGCCGATTTGAACCAGATGAGTCCTTCCTCCCGTCCAGTGGAGTTCTTTATCTATTAATCCTGTTCCTTTCAGAATTTTTATGAAGGCCTTGTAATCACCGTGTATGTCACCAACGGCGACAATCTTTTTGATATCAGTCCATATGCACTGTATATCTGCAGCATACAGATGGGCCAGAAAGGCAAGGACAAGAACGGCTAATAGCAGTAAAGTTTTAGTTTTTCTCATCATGATCCTAATGGCGTCGCTCTTCATAGCATTTTCCATAGATTCAAAGTAGCATATTTATCCAGTTTAGGTCGTTTTTAATTTAAGTGCCCACTAATAATGTAAAGTAATGATATTAAATGTCAAGAATATTGTCTGATGAATAGAAAGATTTCATTTTAGTACAGGAACTGGAAAGTACTGGATAAAGGACCTCTACTCTTACGATTTCAGATTAATCAGGGAAATTCAGGAGTGCTTTCAAATTTGTATATTATAAGATCAGTGTGTCTTCTCAATGCAATTTTTGCTTTTCATCAATATTTTGTTTTTGACATCGGATTTTTCCTGTGCTATAAATCTCAGCAGAAAATGGTTAAGAGCGCGTTTATGCCTTACTCAGGCTAAGAGTGGAGATGACCGGGGAATATCGCAGGAGAAAAAAAGATTCCTATCTGCCTAGATCTTGAGGTAGAAGAAAAATTCAGATGCGAAAAGAGAAAGATTCGGAAAGAAGAAAAGCTCCAAGGGTTTTGGTCAGAGTAAACGTCCAACTCTGGGAGGACTATAAGATTGAAAAAAAGGCAAAAGGATATATTAAGAATATCTGCCTGGATGGGATGTGTGTCGTTACTAATATCCGCTTTCCCCTAGGCACGGATTTGATTTTCAACTTGAATTTACCCGGGGACCTTAATATCAATATATATGGAAATATCATCTGGGAGAGAGAAGACGAAGAGGTTTTTTCATATGGTGTAAAGTTTACAGAGCTTGATTTTAGAGAAAAGCCAAAACTCTATAGATTTATTCTTGTCACAATTTTGCTGAATGAGAAGAAGTGAGTCCCTGTTTAGTGTAGGGGTTTGATTCATCAAATCTGCGCTCTCTTAATATAAGGGTGTGATACGTAAAATTCGCATAGTTATTTTATTATATAAGAATTTGTGTTTGATAAATCAAGCAGCTACGATAAATCAAGCGCCTACAGAAAAAGTCCTAATAAATAAATCAAACGGTACAATAGACAACCCGCACAACAATAAATAATGGATTGACTTTAGATTTCTCTTTTGATAAAAGCTAAGAGAAAGCCGAAAAGAATTGGTTTCAGTAGGAAAGGAGAAGGAAAATCCCAAGATATTGCAAAATTGAGAAAGGATTTAAGGGGAATGAGATAATTAAAAATCGTGATCAATCCAGAGAATTAGTCAATAGGAAAAATTGAGAGCATAGAGAGGATGGAATAAAATGGAAATTAATACAAGAGAAAAAACAGATGTTATTATTTTTGATATCGAGGGGGAAATAAGAAGATCGGATATAACCGATGTCACTCTTCACCAGCTCGTTAAAGATCAATTGGATGCCGGAAAAAGGAACATACTTCTCAATTTTCAGAATGTCGATTTCATCGATAGCTTTGGGGTAGGGGAGATCTTAGCCAGCTATATTTCTACTCATAATTTAGGGGGAAAGCTCAAGATAGCAAAGATATCAAAGAAACTTTACCTCGTTTTTCAAGTCACAATGCTTACTAAAGTGCTTGAAATTTTTGACGCAGAAGAAGTAGCCCTAGAAAGCTTTTTTAAGGATCAGTAACTATCACAATCCTCTTATAGTCGAGTCATTTTATGGCAAAAAACCTCCTTAATAGAATTCTATCGCGCTTTGTAGAAATCAAACCTGGCGAAGAGGTCATAGCTTCCCTTCTTTTTCTTTATCTTTTCCTTATTATGTTTCCGTATTACATTATTAAACCCTATAGAGATGCAAAATACTTAATTGAGCTAACATCAGCAAGACTACCTTATGCCTATTTGTTAACAGCCCTTTTTATGGGTTTTTTCGTCCATTTTTATACCAAGCTTCAAGTCAGAATTCAGAGACGCGTCTTAATAATCTCAAGCGTTACATTTTTTGCTCTCACCTGTTTACTTTCTCGTTGGCTTTTTGATCAAGAATTGAGTTGGATGCCTCTCGCTTTTTGGGTGTGGGCCAACACTTTTATTGTGGTCCTTGTAACCCAATTCTGGATATTAGTAAATGATGTTTTTAATCCGAGAGAAGTCAAAAGGCTGATCGGCTTTTTTGGCAGCGGAGGGCTGTTAGGAGGTATTTTAGGGGGAGTGCTGACAGGCCTTTTAGGTCGAGATATGCCCGATATTGTTCTTATCATTGCTTCTGGATTGCTTATACTCAGTATTTTTGTCGTAAATCATATATTCATTTGGCACAGAAAAAAGTCCGCTCCATCTGATCAGGTGGGTCATAAGCATAGAGAAACAGGAGAAGAACAAGTTAAGGTTGGCTTTATAGACTGTTTTAATACAGTGAGGAAAAATTATTATTTAAAACTTCTGGCTGGAGTTGTGACCTTAACATTCATTGTTTCAACATTTATTGATTGGCAGTCCAAGACTGTAATCGACATTAGAATAGAGAGAATGGATGAAAAGTTGGAATTTTTTGGATATTTCCATGCAGCATTGTTGGTTATTCCTTTTCTCATATCAATATTGATGTCAAGCAATATCCTTAAACGCTATGGGATTCGTGTTACTCTGTTACTATTCCCTCTTGTATTATTGCTTTGTATTTTTGGAATAGGTTATTGGCCAGAAGTTTTTGTATTTGCCCTTGCTATCAAAGCTGGCGATAAAAGCCTCTCTTTTTCTATTAACCAGTACGTGCGGGAGCTCCTTTATATTCCTATCTCGCCTGAGCTTAAGTACAAAGCAAAAGTATTTATCGATATGTTTCTAAATAGATTTGCCAAAGGCATTGGGGCCTTGATACTGTTATTTTTAGTTTATGTCTATCTTCCCCCTGAAAATTGGCAGTGGGATTGGAGAGATAAAGTTCAACTTGTGAGCATTATTGGTGTTATTTTTATCGGAGCATGGCTTCTTCTTAACATAAAAGTAAGCAAAGAATATACCAATATTGTTAAACAGAAACTGGAGATGAAGTGGGATCGCGGGGATAGAGTAGTTGCTGAAAAGATGGATGTGGATTATACAAAATTAGTTTTTGATACCATAGAGAGCAGGAATAGAAGTTCAGTTTTATATGCCATGCATCTTTTTGACTTGATAAAGCAAGATAAACTCACTCCTGAGGTGAAAAAACTAATCTCTTATAAAGCGGATGAAAGGAAAGTTTCTTCATTAGGGGGTCTGTTTGAATCTGGGGAGATAACTTTAGTTCCTGAAATGGACGATATGCTAAGTGAAGAAGTCCTGGATAAAGAGGTTAAAGAGATAATGTCCCTGGATGTTTATCAAGAGGTGATGAAGGGATACATTGATAAAGTCCTGGTTGATAAGACTGATGACACTGAGACATCAAAGATGGAATTAGCCAAAGCCATTGGATTGATGGAATCTCATTCTCCTCTTGCTCAGAAACTCGAGGAACTTCTTGAAGATGAATCGCCAGAAGTGAGCAAATACGCTATTGAAAGTGCAGCGCGGCTAAAGAGAAGAGAGCATGTTCCCGCCCTAATATATAAGTTGCATAATCCTTTAACTAGGGAAGATGCCTGTACTGCCCTTGAAAAATACGGGGAAAGGATTGTCGGTACATTGTCAGATTATTTGAGAGATTACGATGAGGATTTTGGGCTGCGCCGAGAAGTGGCCTCAGTTTTAGCTCGTATTCCAATTCAAGATTCTGCGGATTTCTTAGCCTGGGAATTGGCAGAAGATGATGGGGATATGGACCCTGAGCTCATTGATGCTTTGGATAGGATTCGTTCTAGAAAGCCTGATATTCAGGTCCAGGAAGAGGTTATCAAGACTAAAATATTTAAGGAAATAAAGAAATACTACCAGATTCTCATTAAATTTTACGATCAAAAGTCTAAAGCTAAGAAACCAAAGATAAGCGAAAAATTATCAGAGAATCTGGCTGCTTCCATGATGAATGTTTTTAAATTATTGGGGCTCATCTATCCCCATGAAGATATTTTCAGAGCCTATCAGAATATAAGGACCGGAACAAAGGATTCTGTGGATTATGCTGTTGAACTTCTTGATAATATATTACCGAAACAGATTAGAGATATCGTCTTTCCCCTTATTGAAGAACTTCACCTGGAGGAAAGGGTGAAAAGATGCCGAACCCTTCTGAAAACTTTTCCTAAAGTTTAAAAAATTTTATGGCTAAGAACTTGCTTCATAGAATTTTATCGCGGCCCGTTGATGTCAGGCCTGAGGAGATCTCTACATCTTTGCTTATGTTTTCTTATTTTTTTCTGATCACCTCTTCTGCCTACATCATCAAGCTGGTCAAGATTTCCGATTTTCTGGATAAGCTTTCATCCAGCAGACTTCCTTACGCTTATCTTTTGACAGCTATCTTAATAGGTTTTTTTGTCACTTTAAACTCCAGACTGCTGCAGGTCATGAAAAGACAATTATACATATCTCTCAGCTTGGCTTTTTTCATAACGTGTCTTTTAATTTTCTGGCTACTTTTCACTCAGGGAAGGAACTGGCTGCCTTTGGCCTACTGGAATTGGATTTCTATGGTATTCTGGTTTTGGGCAGATATATTCTTGGTAACCTCGGTCACTCAATTCTGGATATTAGTTAATGATATTTATAATCCTCGTCAAGCAAAAAGGCTGGTTGGCTTTTTAGTGAGCGGGGGACTTTTAGGTGGAGTTGCAGGAGCTCTCCTTGCTTCTCTGTCTAAAATAGTCGGAACCGAAAATCTGCTCCTAATTTGCCCTTTTATGCTTGTTATCTGTTTCGTCATCGTCAATCGTGTTCATAGAATCATTCAAAGAGAAGGGAAAGAAGAAGTTAAGCCATCCGAAGTACAAAAGAAGCCAAAAATTGGATATGGTAAGAGCTTTGGCTTGTTGAGAAAAAATCGACATTTGTTGCTTTTGACCGGAATTATGGCTGTGGCCATCGTTGTTACAACTTTGATTGATTTTCAGTTCAATTATTTCGTCGAGGATACCTATCCGAACAAGGATGCGAGAACTGCTTTTCTTGGCATATTTTTTACCGTATTTCTTATTTTTTCTAATCTCCTTCATGCTTTCTCAACCAACCGCATCTTGAAAAATTTTGGAATTCGGATTGCTCTTTTGGTTGCTCCGCTCTTTTTGCTGGTTTTCTCTTTCGCTATTTTTATTTTCCCTTTTGCTCTAATTTACTGGGCTCTAATCATCAAGGGAACTGATAAAAGTCTTGCTCATTCACTCAACCAATCTGTCAGGGAACTGCTCTACATCCCTATCCCTCCCGAGATCAAGTACAAAGCAAAAGTATTCATCGATATGTTCGTCAATAAATTTGCTAAAGGCATAGGAGCTCTTCTTATTCTTTTATTTTTCTCAGTCTTAAGCCTTGAGATCAAATATATAAGCACTATCGCCATCGTGTTCACGCTTATCTGGATCATTCTCAATCTTTTGATTACCAAGGAATACGTGAATATTGTGAAAAGAAACCTTGAGATAAAATGGCAAGATGCCGATAAATTTGTTGCTGAAAAGATTGATATTAATATGACTAAGCTGGTTTTCGACACCATCGAAAGTAAGAAAAGAAGTTCGGTTCTGTATGCCATGAATCTTTTTGACCTTGTCAAAAAAGAAAATTTAAGTTCTAAGCTGAAAAAAATAATTTCTTATAAATCTGATGAAGTAAGAGCGAGTTCCATGGATTCCCTTCTTGAAGTGGACGGAGAAGTGTTAATTCCAGAGACTGAAGATTCTCTCGATGAGGAGAGTCTTGATGCTCAGGTAAAGGAAATCATGTCCCTGAATGTTTATCAAAAACTGATGAAAGACCATCTTGATAAAATTGTAGGCGGGGAAGGCAAAGAGGAAGAAGTTTCCCGGATGGAGGCAGCCAAGGTTATGGGAATGATGGAGCCCACTCCCTCTGTCGTCCATAATCTAAGAAAACTGCTCAGGGATAAATCGCCAGAAGTAGTCAGTTATGCTCTTGAGAGCGCTGGCAAGCTAAAAAAGCGCGAGTTAGTGCCTTTTATCATCCAAAATTTAAAAAACCCCTTCCTCCAAAGAGTTGCCAGCAAAACTTTAGCAGAATATGGAGTTAAAATTATAGGCACCTTAAAAGATTATTTGGGAGATCCGAGTGAAGATACGCGCTTGAGAAAGGCTATCCCTGACATATTGGCTAAAACAGGCGCTCAAAGAGCAGCAGATGTATTAGCCTTGGAATTGAGAAAAGAAAGCAGGGATGTCGAATCTGAAATCATCAGCGCTATGTATAAGATGAGATCAGAAAAACCTCATATTCGTTTCCGAGAACAGATTGTGGTGCCTCAAATAACTCGGGAAATAAAAGAATCTTACCTGATTCTGAAAGAAATTTATGACTTGAAAACTGATAAGAAAAAAGAGTTCTTGGCTAAAGATTTAGAGAATAATTTAGCTCGATCCCTCAAGTATATTTTTGAATTGCTAAGTCTGATCTATCCCCAGGAAGATATCATAAAAGCTTATCAAAATATCACTACTGGAACAAAAAAAGCAATAGATTATTCAATAGAACTTCTCGACAACATCGTGAAGAAAGAAGTGATGGAAGTTCTCCTGCCTCTCATCGAAGATATTCCGTTTGAAGATAAAGTTAAGAAAGGCAAAAAAATGCTTAAGATTTTAGAGAAAATTGAATTTTCTGAAGCATAAAAGCAAAGCCGAACGTCAGGGAACATAATAGCGCGTATTTGGGAATAAATAGTTAGACATTGTAAGTGGCTTCATTCGCGAGATAGAAGAAAGAATTATGAAAAAAAAGATTCTTCTTACACATTTGTGAGCGCAAGAACGAATATCAAAGAGGTAAATTTTCTTGAAATTTATTTGTTATTAGTTTTATAATTATTAGCGCAAACTAAAATGCCCAAACTATACGTATATCAAAAAAAAGGAGAGGATTATACTATTCCTCTTAAAAAAAATAGAATATCTATTGGCCGCTCTGCTGATAATGACATCAGCATTCTTGATCCATTCTGTTCAGGGCATCATGCTTACATTTATCCTTCAGAAGAGGGTTGGGTAGTCCGAGACAATGCCAGCAAGAACGGAACCTTCCTGAACGGTAAGAAAATCAAAGCTGAGGTCGAGCTTAAAAAAGGAGATGAAGTCCTTATTGGATCAACGAGGATCGTCTTCGATAAGGAAATTCCCACGCACGTGGAAGTTACGGAATCACCCACCTCCTCGGCAAATGTTAATACCATAATGCAAGTGGAAGAGCTTTTAACCAAGACCGAAATTGATACAACTCTAAAAGCCAGTCTCGCGCCTGTTGATTTGGAAAAGGTCAGAGTAGAGCACAGAGCTTTCTCCATAATGAGTGACGTTAGTAAAGCTCTTCTTCTCCATCAACCTATAACTGAGCTCCTGGATAACATCATGGATTTGATCTGTGAGAATCTCCCTATGGACAGAGGAATTCTGATGCTAAAAGAAGGCAATCCTGCTCAATTCATTCCCAAAGTGATTCGTATCAACGATAAGAACCTTAAGGGTCAAAAGATTCAGGTAAGCCAGAGTATTATAAATATGGCTGTTGATAAAAATTCCTCAGTCCTAACTTCTGATGCCCAGGCTGACACCCGTTTCAGGGCCATGGAAAGCATTATTAAATCCGATATCCATTCGGCAATGTGTGTTCCTTTATGGAACAACAGGGAAATCATAGGAATTATCTATTCAGACCGGATATCGAACCTTGAGCAGTTCACGGATGAGGATCTCAAGCTTTTGACTCTTCTGTCTAATGTGGCTGCGGTAAAGATCGAGAATGCTATGCGTGTTGAGCAAACTATGGAGCTAGAAAGGATTAAAAAAGAGCTTGCCTTGGCTGCCAAGATTCAAGAAGACTTTCTCCCCAAAGAAAACCCAACATGCAAAAAGTTTGAAATTATCGGCTATAATACTCCCTGCTATCAAGTTGGCGGGGATTATTATGATTTTATCGATATCGATCCTTCTCGTTTAGGTATTGTTATTGCGGATGTTTCCGGAAAAGGAGTAGGCGCTTCCCTCCTCATGGCTTCATTAAGAGCAGCTCTTCAATCAGAGGTTTACTCTGAATACAACATAGAGGATATGGCTGTTAAGCTGAATGATTTCGTCCACCGCAGTTCTGCCCCAAATGCTTTTATAACTTTTTTCTTCTGCGAGCTGAATAAAAATAATGGCGAGCTTAAATATATCAATGCTGGTCATAATCCTCCGCTTATCATCGATAAAAAAGGGAAAGTCACCCGCTTGGAAAGCTGCGGCTTATGCTTGGGAATGTTTCCTTCGAGTACCTATGATATAAAAAAAGTCAAAATAAACCTTGGAGAGATGGCTATTCTTTATACAGATGGAATTACTGAAAGTCGGAGTAAAGATAATAAAGAATTCGATGAAAAAAGACTCATAAAGCTACTTCAAAAGCATGCTAAATTGCAAGCTCCTAAAATACTGAAGAAAGTCTATGAGGAGCTCGATTCATTCACTGCTGGTGCTGATCGAATGGATGATATGACTCTGGTCATCATCCAGAGAACTTCTTAGCCTTTCCTTTCAGAAATAAATTCCAGTTTTAGCTGATTAAGGTGATTAGCACATATCTATATCATGTCGTTATCGAGCCTGGTGGCGATATAGACGGGTCTCTCCGGCCCACAAGGATTTCCAGTCCGCTTGTACGGACTAAATCCCTACAAATCGGGTCTAACGCGCGCTTGATTAGGCTACGACACTTCCTTTTCTTGTGAACTGTGATCCAGATACTGTGTCCCTGTGCGTTTGGATGGAGATGCGGCTGAGCTGGTTACTCCGACGGTGTCCTATCCTCGAGGCGGCTTGACGATAAATGGAGGATCGTCTGTCCAGATTTTCCCATCTTTATAAACGGCAACCATGTAGCTGTAGTAACTATAGTAACCATGTCGTGTATCCTTTGGGACTGTAACTCGTATTTCGCTTCCATCAACTGAGCGGTATCGACCTTTTACAGGAGTATGCCAGCCAATATGAATGGCAAAAGGACATTCGTTTGTACATTTCCAGACGACAGTATCCCCTTGATCAGCTAAAATTATAGGATTTTCATAAGTAAATTTCCCATCATCGTCCACAGTAATAGTAACTGTATGTGTTTCAGGATTTCCGGCTGCATCCATTTTCCCTCCTTTCCCTTCCTTTATCCTAATAAAATTTGGCGATAAAGGTCGGTATTTTAAATTTAAATTGTTAACGATATCTATACTTTTTATTTGCTATCGTTTCCAAGCTGTTTGATCCTATGTCATTGGATCCTTGTTATTGATCCCATGTCATTCCGAGCGAAGCGTGACAATCTCATCATTAAAAGTGGGTTTGATAAATCGAGCCCTACACTATAAATATGCGGATTTGATGAATCCAATTGCTACAGTTTCAAGCAATCTCCCTCATTCGACTAGTTTTTGGTAACGAGGATCTGCTCGTAGCCCAGAAAGATCGGGGTGATCTCGAACTTCCATGATGGAGCCACCGCGCTCGATATATTCTTGAAGGGCTTGAATTGCCTGGTCACGTTGGTTGATAATTTCAAAGACTAAGACACAATCGAGAATAATCGGAACATCATTTGGTGCCAGGCTACGTGCCTTGGAAATTTCAGCCAGCGCCATTTGAGAGTCTCCTGACTTTGCATAAAAAACAGCCAAACTGGACCGGAGCTGGGCATCACCAGGGTTAATTTCCAGTTCTTTATTAGCTATTTTAATGGCCCGTTGATAGGCTTCTGGGGCTTTTTCTGAATATCCGGGAGTGTAGCGATAGCTATCAGCCAAGTTCGCCCAAATTACATGGGTATCCTCTCCCACTCCCAACTCAATCGCTTCTTCGTACATAGCCAAAGCATCGGCGTAGCGGCGTTGCATAAAATATATCAGACCCATATTAGAATAGGCATCTGAACTAGGTTTAATGGCGATGGATTTTTCGAACATAGCCTCTGCTTGGTCGTTTTGGCCCAATAGATAATAGATAGCGATCAGGTTATTATAATCGAGAATATTTTCTGTTGCTAATGCGATAGCGCGGTTGTACATTTTTTCCGCCTTAACGTTACGACCGTAGATATAGTAAAAAAAGCCCAATCGACTGTATCCATGCCAGTAACTCGGCTTTAATTTAATGGCCTGTTTATATGTCTCCTCTGCTTTTTCCAGTCTCCCGAGATTTTCATAGACCTCTGCTAATTCTTGCACAGCGTCGTAGTTTACAGGATCGTCTAACAGCGCCTGCTGAAATTCTTTAATCGCGTCCTCGTATTGACCTGCTTCTCTATAGATAATTCCCAGTCTGACATGAACTGAGGCCAGGTTGTCACTGATTTCAATTGCCTTGGTGCATGATAATCGGGCTTTTTCAAGCAATTCAGAGTTTTTTGTCAGTTTGTACTTCCGCCAAAAAGCTTTTCCTAATCCTCCGTGAGCTAAGGCAAAGTGGGGATCTTGCTCGATTGCACGCTGGAATAAGCTAATTGCAGTTTCGAGGGTTTCTTCTTTCTCGTTGCGCTCCATGTAGCCAAGGCCCTGCAAGTAAGACTCGTAGGCCCCGGGTATAGTGGTGCCTCCTGAGGTCAATATGTCGCGCATGTGCGGCTGTAATTTTACTTCAAGCATCTCCACCATTTTGAAGATGGCATCTTTCTGCAATGCCGAAATATTTGCGATATGATCAGTCATAATCTGTGATTTCAGTTCACGCTGGGTTTTTGTATCAACCAGCTTCAAAGTCAAGCTGAACATATCGCCGATGCGCTTAAAGCTTCCCATTACAGCCAAGGAAACTCTAAAGACTCGCTCTGCTTCGCTGGGACTGGTGATTTCAAATTCATGTACATCAATAGAAGGCAGTATAAAAAGCCGCCTTTGGAATTGTTCCAGTTGAGTAAGCTTGCTGGTCAGATTTTCCACGAGTCCGTCACAAAAAGCCCTCTCCTCTGCATCGCCGCCCACGATGGTGAAAGGAAGAATCGCCAGGCTCTTCTCTGCGGGGATTATCTCAAAACCTAACCAGTTCTGCACAATCCTACGGGTTGGAGGTAAAACCAGCAAAAATACCAGGATTAATATAACTGCACCGATAGGGAGGGCCATCTTGCGCATAAGCCGCGGGAAAGGACGGGCTAGGGTAGCTGTTGGGGTGGGATAGGTAGCTGTTGCTGCGGCCATAGCAGTTTTTCCTGTAGTCATATCTCGCTTCAAACGGTTCAGGTCTGCAATCAGGTCAGCCGAAGTCTGATATCGCTCGCTGGGCTCTTTCTCCAGGCATTTGTTCACGATTGCCTCAAGCTCCAGAGGAACGCCACTGTGTAAGCTCGTAATGGGTTGGGGATTTTTATTAAGGATAGAATGCAAAATTACCTGCTCGTGTTCCCCTTTGAACGGAACTTGCCCGGTAAGCATCTCATACAAAACAACGCCAAGAGACCAGATATCTGTCCTATGATCAAGAGGTTCTGCGCTAGCCTGTTCAGGAGACATATAGGCCACTGTCCCCATGAAGGCGGCCGGCCTGGTGATCTCTGTCCCCCCAGCTAATTTGGCTATGCCAAAATCCATTATCTTAGCCTGGCCTTTGTCAGTCACCATTATATTGGAGCTTTTGATATCTCGATGAAAGACTTTTTTCTCGTGAGCCTCCTGCAATCCTTGAGCAACCTGTATGCCAATATCCAGGACCTCTTCCAGTTTCAGAGGAGCTGATTTGATCTTGTCGTTCAAACTTTGACCTTTGATATAAGCCATGGCTATGAAGGTTTTTCCTTTGGCTTCATCAATTTCATAGATGGTACAGATGTTGGGGTGATCCAGTGCAGCGGCAGCTTGCGCTTCACGCACAAAACGTGTTTTTTCCTCCGCTACTTCCATGGCCTGGGTTCTTATGAATTTTAGGGTGACAGTACGTTTGAGTTTTGTATCCTCGGCCTTATAGACTATACCCATGCCTCCTTCGCCGAGTTTTTCAATGATTTTGTAGTGGGAGATGGTTTGGCCGATCATTTTTTATTCTGACCTTTTGGTACGCTTACTCAATCCGATTAATTTATTTGTTAGTGTTTTCCCTTATGGAGATAAGCGTAATATACCATACTTTTCCTATCAAAGCGAAAATTAAATGTGTTGATCGATGGCAAAAGCAAGAACAACTCGGGGCAAGAGGACAGGAACAGGCAATAATTTTTGTATTGCCCGTTTATCTTTTATTTTGTATCCAATACAATCAAGGATTACCACATCTACTTTTTCTTGAGAAAAATTTTGGGCTATTTCTTTCCAGCTTTTTCCCTTGGCATAAGGAGATTTAGCCTCCACAACAACTTTATCTTTTTTCCATTTTTTCTTAGCATTATTAATTTGACTTTCCAAGGGAACCACTACTCCAAGGCACTTTACTTGAATTATGCGATTAATCAAAAACCTTAGAGAATTAAACGGGAAAATGACTGATGGGGGAAATTCTGTCTTTTGAAAATCATGAGTACAGAGTACTCCCACTGCCTTCACCTTCATTTTCGTTTTCATTGAATCAATAGCCTCAGGTAGGAGAGAGCTTATTTCTTTCTCGCTAAGTTGAACCGAGCTGCCTTTCCTTAAACGAGTGACCAACGGTGTTTCCCCTCTTTTGGGCTTTAAGCGTCTAATTTCCTTAGGGGTGAGATTATCCAGTAAGCCTTTTTCCAGAATTTTTATGTGAGGAAGAAAAAAAGGTTTCATTTCAGGCACTACGTCTTCTCTGGGAGACTGACCGATGGTGAGAAGTCCTACCTTGACTAAAGCCATTCTTCACCTATTAGAAATAAAGCCATCTTTTTTGTGCGATTATTATCCTTTATCTAATAATTATCAGGAATTGTCAAAAAATATTCACCATAAATGATGGTAGAAAATGGCCTTATTTCCTTATTTCTCTCGAAATTATATATTTTAATGAGATTGCTTCGCTTCACTCGCAGTGATATATTATTAGGAGATTGTTTTGCTTCTTTCAGTGCTTGCCCGCATTATGGCTTTACATTTTTCAAGTTGAAGTATCACACCCTTTATTCTTTATTTTTATGAGATTGCCACGCTCCCTTCGGTCGCTCGCAATGACAATTTATTTTCTTCCCAGTGTTTTTAAATGTTCAAAAGAGCCGTAGAGAGAAATTAATCTCTGGAATTCCTTCTTATCGTAAAAGGAGCATTCTCCCTCTCCGTAGGCTTTTGCCACTTCCACCACAAATCTCGTCGCCATTTCTATATCTATCGCTTGATTGGCGCCAGTAGCGCATCCTGGGACAGGAACCTCGGTCGTTATGGCTACTCCAACCACCGGAGCACTTGTCGCGGTTCCTGGCTGCATGATACTGTTGAGATGGTAGATTTCATTCCCATAGGGAGTAATATCCTGTGTCGTTATAGGAAAAACGACAGGTAATTTACCTGTAACTATCTGCATGATATCCAGCAAATCTTCGCTCACTCTCAGTATGTAACCGTCTTTTAAGGTAGGAGAGATGGCAAAACCTTTACTGTTGATCACTCGGTTCCCTTTGGTCGTATCAATAGAGAGGATTGCTTCCATTCGCTCATCTACCTCGTATTTGTTCATCGTCTCTAGAGAAACAGGTGAATCCATAAAAGGAACAGGCTCATGGGGAATGATAGGGGAGCAGGGACAGAGATGCGTGGCGATGATGACGTCGCCTTTGAGTACATCTCCTTTTTTTCTCATTCCTGCGATTTTCGCTGCAGCAGCCAAGGCGGTTATGGCTCCGTCAGCATCAGATACAAGGCCAATCTTATGAGGCCTGGCGCCTATTCCCCCCAGGCGACCTATTATGCCTAGAGTGGGCGCATTATCCGCATTCGAGCTTCCCGCATTTGATTTACTCTCTTTTTCTCCTTTTGACTTTCCCTCTTTCTTACCCGTTATTATTCCTTCTTTTTCTCCTCTTATTTTTTCTTCCTTCTCTCCCTTTGGCAGCCCTTCTTTTCTTCCCTCTGATATTCCTTCTTTGCCTCTGATGGTTATCTTCACAAATTCAGTCTCTCCTTTATCTTCTTTAATTTTTCGAGTTTCAATTTCTGATTCGTCTATCCCATGCTTCAGAAAGAATTCTTTTATCTCATCTCCCTTAATTACCGGAGTATCCAGTAATTCGCAAACTTCGATTACCTGTTTAAATGACATGGCTTACTCCTTTTCAGGGAAAATTTTCATCACCGTAAAATAGAGAATAATTGAAGATATTATTCCATTAAATGCAAAGACGGAAAAGGGAAAAATTTTAATCGTGAACGGATGTCCGGAGCTAGTCCAGCCTATTAGAAAAGAGACAAGATAAACACCTAAGGCCTTATAGTTTACTTTGGAAAAAGTTTTTTCCCTAAAATCACGCACTTTTAATCTTCTCAAAATATAATAATCGCAGATAAAAATACCTCCAATGGGTCCGATGCTCACAGCCAAAATTTTTAAGAAAAGTTCCAATCTTTCCAAGATGCCAAAAGCAGCAAATAGAGAGGCGAATACACCTACTCCGATAGTGACTATCCACCTTTTTGTCTGAAAAATATTATTCAAAGCCAGAACAGATGAGTAGATGTTGCTGTCATTTGTCGTCCATTGGGCTAAAAGGAGAACGAGAAATCCGATGAATCCCAATCCAAGATATTGGTTATCGATTACTAGCTCTGGAAGTCTTTCGTGATATATTCCTGTATTCATGGATAAAACAGAGCCAACAAGATGAAGGAAAGCACTGACCAGCATGGCTATGATTGCTGCCAGAAAGATATCTTTCATTCGAGGACGGGCATAACGAAATATATCTGCGCTTGTTATTGCTCCCACGATAAATCCTCCTGCTACTATCGAGGCCGCAGCTCCTAAAGTTAAAGGGTAGGGGTCAGGCTTATGGCTAAGGGCTAATGAAACCAGATTTTCAGAAGGCAGGAAATGAAAACCCATTTTTATGATTCCCCATAAAAAGATTGCGATCATAAACGGAGAAGCCATCCAGCTAAGAGCACTTAAGCCTCGAATGCCAAAAATAGCAGGAATCATCATTACAATCCCGCATAAAAAGGAGAAGATAGGTAGCGAGAAATCCGTTTTAAAATAGAATTGGATGGTTCGAGCAAAAAAAGCCGCTTGAACCCCAAACCAGCCGATAAGCGATAAAGCTATGGAGAGAGAGATTATGATTGCTCCTATCCGACCGAAGGAAAAATTGGCTATTAAGGGTGTGGAAAACCCTGTTTTTGCCCCGATATACCCTGTGAGGCCCATCATAACAACGAGGATAATTTCTCCTAGAATATAAGAGATTATCACACTTGAAATTTTTCCCAAGCCCAAACCAATCATCATCCCCCGAAATATAGCTGACATAACCACAGCTATCCCAATCCAGATAACTGCCAGGTTTAGCCAGGTTTTTCTTTGAGTTAAAGGCACAGACTCTAAAGAAAAGTCTTCCAAGACCTGGGAAGCTTCCCTGCTTTTATTCATCAGTGATTAGTAAAGTAATATACAAAAAAGCAAGCCTCGTCAATTCTACTTTTGCTCTCTAATAAAAATTGCAATGGAAATGCAGGGAAATTATTGAAAAAAAAGCAGAACTATCTATTTGACATCAAATTTTCCCTGTGCTATAAATTTTTAAGCATAGGAGGAGAGAGATTTATTTACGGGCTGTGGACATACCGAGCTTGCCCGATTTCAAGCTGGAATGATCAAAGGCCGGGGAGAATTGAAAATAGGCAAAAAAACCAGATTCTTACCCATTATTGGGCTCTGGGTCTGTTGTAACGAACTTTATCCCCTCAAGACCTATTCCCTTGGTTAAAACAAATGGCTAAACCAGGCGATAAAATAAAACAATACGAAGTTCTCGAACAACTCGGGAAAGGAGGGATGGGCGAAGTCTACCTTGCCCAGGACACAGCCCTCGATCGAAAGGTTGCCATCAAATTCCTGCCAGAAAAAATGCAAAAAGATAGCACAGCCAAAATGCGATTACTCCGGGAGGCCAAAGCCGCTGCCTCCTTGGATCATCCCTTTATATGCAAGATTTACGAGACAGGGGAGATCGACAACAAATCTTATATCGTGATGGAGTACGTCGAGGGTAAGGATTTGAGGGATAAATTGGATGAAGGGCTTCTTCCCTTGAGAGATTCTCTTCAAATGGCTTTAGAGATCGCGGAGGCTTTAGAAGAGGCTCATGGAAAAGGAATTGCCCATCGCGACCTAAAACCCGCTAACATCATGCTCACACCTCAGGGCCATGTCAAAGTCATGGATTTTGGCTTGGCTAAACAAATACTTCCCAAAGGGGAGGAGGCTATTACAAAAACCCTAACGCAGGCCTCGCTAACAGAACAGGGCGCCATAGTAGGGACTTTAGCCTATATGTCTCCTGAACAGGCCCGAGGCGATGAGATAGATGAGAGAAGTGACATTTTTTCTTTAGGAATCCTCCTTTACGAAATGGCATCGGGAAATCATCCTTTTTCAAAACCCAGTGCTATAGAAACTCTAAGCTCCATCCTTAGGGACCCCACGCCTGCTGTTAGTGTCAAGCCAAAAATAGTGAATCCGGTGCTCAGCCCCATGCTGCGAAGAGCTTTGGCCAAGGATCCTGCGGACAGGTATCAAAAGGTGGCAGAATTCGCGGTCGATATTCGAAAGTTGCTGAGAGATACTGTTGGAGGGCCTCGTCTTCTTTTCCGCGGATGGCAATTAGCAGCTGCGGCTTTCTTAGTCATCGCCATGTTAGCAACTGGCGCCTGGTTTTTATTCCTTCGGGGCCCGGTGAGTTCTCAGGAACCCGGCACAGAGACTATCTCCGTGCTGGTTGCCAACTTTCAGAATCAAACAGGTGACGAAATTCTTGATGGGGTTCTTGAGAAAGCTTTGGATATCAGTTTAGCAGATGCCTCATTCATCCATATTCACAACCGTCAAGACGCGCTTAGACTAGCAACCGAACTTGACCCTCTTGCAGGTGAAACCCTGAATAGAGAGCTGGCTCAGTTAGTGAGTCGGAGGGCAGGCGTTAATGTGGTTGTTGGAGGATCAATTGAAGAAAGCGATAAAGGGTATACGGTTAAAGTTTGGGCTCTAGACACGGTCAAATCAGAGAACGTTTATGAGGACTCGATAAACATCGGAACAAAAGGCGAAGTATTAAAAGCGGCTGATAGAGTTTCAGCTAAGCTGAGGTCGAACCTCGGTGATATCTCAGCTGATTCTGTGGAAGCTCTGACTAAAGAGACTTTCACTACGACATCTCTAGAGGCGATGAAAGCCTATGCTCTTGCTCAGAAACTCGATGATCAAGGAAAGTCGGAAGAGGCCCTCAAAGAATATCTAAGGGCTATCGATCATGACCCGAATTTCGGCCGTGCCTACTCAGGAGTGGCACTTATTTATGCTAACAGCGGCCGCTATGAAGAAGCCGAGCCTTATTTTCAAGAGGCTTTGAAAAGAATTGACCAGATGACCGATCGGGAAAAACACAGAGACCTGGGTCTATATGCTTCGATTAAAAGAGATTTTAAAAAAGCAATAGATGAATATAGTGCCTTGTTGGAGAAATACCCGGGTGATTATGTTGTCCATGCTCAGCTTGCCATATCTTATTTTTATGCTCGCAATTTGCCCAAAGCCCTTGAAGAAGGACGCCTCGACGTAAAATATAATCCTCAGGGCGTCCATGCCCATAATAACCTTAGTTGGTATGCCTTGGGAGCCGGAGATTTAGAGACAGCTGAGAAAGAATCACGGAAAGCCATGGAACTTGAGCCTGGTTACGTGAAAGCCTATATTACTCTGGCATTGACGCAACTGGCAAAAGACGAACTTGAGCAAGCTGCTGAGACATACCATCAACTTAAGGACGTGAGCTCCTATGGGAAGACATTGTCAGCTACAGGTTTGGCTGACCTTGCCGTCTATGAAGGTCGGCTGGCGGAAGCTATAGAAATTCTCGAGGAAGGAATCGCCTTTGATCTTGAGAACAAGCAGGTATTCGACGCTGCTGAAAAATGTATCGTGCTTGCTCACGCCTATCTCCTTCAAGAGAAAGAAGAGCTTGCGTCTAAAGCTGCAGACCGCGCAGTAGGAATCAGAGATGATGCAGAAATAGTGTTTTCTGCTGCTCTAGTTTATTTGAATTCTGGCCAGGATGATAAGGCTCGCAGCCTGCAAGCAGAATTGTTTAAAAGGACTCAACCAGAACCTCGTGTGTATGCCAAATTAATCGGAGGTGAAATGAGCAGAGCAAGGGGCGACATCGGCAATGCTGTGAATCTTTTTCATGAAGCAAAGGACTCAATTGATATGTGGATTGGCCATTATTTCCTTGGGTTGGCTTACATGGATGCTGAGGACTACACAGCGGCCTATTCAGAGTTTGAGACATGCCTTAAACGCGGAGGGGAAGCTGCTTCAGTTTTTTTTAACGATACTCCCACGCATCGATATCTGTCTCCTGTTTACTACTACCTTGGACGGGCTCAGGAAGGTCTAGGAAGTGGTGCTGCTTCTGAATCATACAATAAATTCCTGAAAATCAAGGAAAAGGATGATGGAAGTGACCCGATGGTCAAAGATGCCCGCCGCCGTCTAGATTCTCTATGATTTATTTGAAGATAAGATATCCTTAAGTCATACAGTTTACACTTCAGCTTTCAACGTGAATTATTGCCCGTACTTGACTGTGGCGAAATCAAAACCTGTTGCGACTCCTCCAATCATTCCTTTACTTCTGCCTGTTACATAAACATTTCCTAATGCATCAATAACCAGGGCTCTTGCTTCATCATCGCCAAAAGTACTGTCATACCTTACTCGCCAGACCATATTTCCAGAACTGTCATATTTAATCGTAAAATAGTTAAAGTCTCCTCCGTCTTGGCTCCTTCCAGTTACATAGATATTTCCGGCTGTGTCTATGGCGATGTCAGCGGCTTCATCATCGCCACTATTGTCATACCTTTCAACCCACAATTCCTCTCCGGTACTGCTGTACATAATTGTGACATAGTCATTGTTCATACCATTGAAGCTATAACCTGTCACATAAACATTTCCTAATGCATCTACTCCAATTGCCACGGCTTCATCATTACCATTTGCTGGTCCATAATTGTATCTTTTTACCCACAATCTTTCACCATTAGAACTGTACTTTATTGTCACGATGTCGAAATCTAATCCGCTTCCTTGACTCCTGCCTGTTACATAGATATTTCCATATAAATCAACTGCAATAGCAGCAGCTTCATCCCGTGCATTTGCTACATCCCTATTGTCATACCTGTCAGCCCAGGCTACACTTCCATTATTAGCATTGTATTTTATTGTAAAGTAATCGTAATGCAGCACATCAATATTTTTGTTTAGGCTATATTCACTTCTTCCTGTAATGATTACATTTCCCTCTAAATCTAGTGCAGCGGCAGTGGCCACATCATGGCCGTTTCGGCGAGCATCATATCGCTCATCCCAAATTATCTCTCCCAAGGTGTCAAATTTAACTGTAGCGTAATCAGAATGCTCATATTTCATTCCTCTGAAGCTGTCTCCAGTTACATAGAAATCTCCAGATGCATCAACAACGATGTCATTACCCTTATCCCCCTTATGCGCAGGCCCATCGTATCTTGCGCTCAAGCGTTCAACTCCCGAACTATCGTAACTGATAGTGTAAAAATCTTCCCCTTTATTAAAGCTAAAGCTATAACCTGTCACATAAACATTTCCTGAGCCATCAAGGGCAAGGGCTGAAGCTTCATCATTTCCTTCTCCTCCATCATACCTGAGAACTCCAGTTGTTCCCCAGTCCGGATTTGGTGTACCATTAGAGAGATAGTTTATTGTTGCATAGTCATTGTCTGTTCCGTTTGAACTATAACCAGTCACATAAACATTTTCTCCTGATTGATCAACGCCAATGTCGTTCGCTTCATCAGCACCATTCGCAGAGTCATTGTTATACCGTTGAACCCACTTCTCTAAGCTTTTAAATATGGCAGTTATGGTATGATCCGACCTGACATTGATAAACGTATATGAGGTCATTGGTCCCTCAGGCGTACCATTTACCAAGACATCCTCTAACATGTAGCCTTCATCAACTGTTATAGTAAATGTCTGGTCAAGTCCGCAAAATACCGTCACGTCACCTTCAGGATCTATGCTTCCGCCCACTCCTGCAGCGGCTTTTATGATAAATGTGTCTCTTTCAAATGTAGCGTGAATCGTATGGTCTTGATTTACACTTGCGAATTTATATGTTGTCGGCACCGGTACCTGTGATAAAGGTACACCGTCTATGTACAAAGCCTGTATGTGAAAGCAATCATCAGGGATTATGGTGAATGTCTGGCTATCTCCGCATAATACCGTCACGTCACCTTCAGGATCTATGCTTCCGCCCGGACCTGCTGTGGCTTCAATGTTAACATCACACCCAATTGAAATATTGAATGTCCTTCGAGCGACTTGTTGAGGATCGCTTTCGTCCTTTACTTCTACGGTGAAGGAATAATCCTGCGGGTACGTAGCATTGGGATCATAGACAGGTGACCCCGATATTATTCCATCGGAAGATAATGTTAAACCAGGAGGTAGCATAGATTCTCCATTTTGCAGTATTTCTGTCCAATATCTATATTTCCATACGTCGTCGTCGGGATCGTCTGGGTCACCATAAATTATGTCAAATGGCTCACCACCATAAGCTTCTAGGGTGGTGGTCGTGTATGTATCGCCTACTGATCCTACAGGAAGTGGATCAGCGACAATATAGAGTGCAGTCTCAAGCTCTATTATGCCATCGGCGTTAGCTGCCTGGGGTATGACTACTCCAGCTACTCTTGTAGCGTAATCTTCAGGAATAAAGTCCTCTTGTGTTCCGCCATTGCTCATAATTGCTGCTTCCTGCGTACTTCCACCGCTTTCTTGAGTGGGCTCGGGATCAATGAGTCTCAAAGTACAGATGGCTGTCTCTCCTGGCGCAAGGAAAAAAGTGTTATGGCGATTGAGAGGATTGCGGAGATCTCCATGACGATTGAGAGGATGCCGGTTAAGGGGATTTTCATATGATAGAACAAGTTCGTGGTGCTCTTCTTCACTCAGGTCGCACCCATCAGGCATAGGTGTGCTAGTAACGCGGTAGATAAGGAGCTGAGATGCAACTGAAGGATCATCTCCAATAATCTCGAAGGAGTAAGCAGACGTATTGTCGCTCTGGTTTTGTACTGACCAAGTAACCTCTGCAACCTGCCCATCGGGTGCACTTCCTATACTCGAATGGCGATTGAGAGGATTGATGATTGCGTCATGTCTATTTAAGGGATGCCTATTACAAGGAGTTAGGATATCTGGATTAGAGGATTCTAATAGTTCAGCCAACACTTCAGGAGTGAAAACAACGTCTTCACTAAACACAGTAGCATCACCAAAATCTGCCAGGGCAAGGTCCTCAGTTATTACGAACGGAGCATCATATTCTAGAACCTGCTCAGGATCAATAAGGCCTGTATTGACAGGATCAGGATTTAGTATGACAGAGCTTTTAAGCCCTGTTGAAGCTTCTTCAACAGTGACTCTGAATGTCGCGAGAGGATCAGTATAGGGTTGGACAAAGACTGTTAGTGTTATTGATGAATGAGGAAAAACAGATACGTCCACTATCCTTCCGTTTTGGCTACAATACTCAAATGGGCATTCTTCCCCTATAGGAGTCTCAAATTCCCAGAATGATGCATTCATGCCAGGGGTTGCATCAATATCAATCGTAAGTCGAATAAGTTTTTCGTTATCTGTTAAGTTTCTTACGAATACAAGAAATGTTCTTCTGTCTCCGTAAAGCGGCTTAGTGTTGACAGGACAACCAACCTGAATGCCCTGAGTAACTGGGGCAGTGTATATGTTTTGATTCCGCATTCCTGCTGTAATGTCGTCAATACAGTTTCCACTTCCTGGAGGCCAATTTGGAGGTTGATAGATTGTCCAATCAGGGTCCTCCGGTACAGTCACGTCACGGTTACAGGCAAAGACGATATAACAAAGGGTAGGATCAAACTCTCCTTCTCCTGTATTAAAGCGCCAAGTTCCACTTTCATAATCGCGCATGATCATAGGAGAAGGTGCACTATCAATATAATCTCCCATAAAGGAAGCATATCCTCCCTCGAACATGGCGTAATTTGGGTGACTAGACTGGACCTGTTTTATTACTGGGGGTAAGCCACTTATATGAATAGGATCGCCGTTCGCGTCTAGTAAATCACCTGTTATTGGATCAGTCACTGCTGTGTAGAGATATCGAGAAACTTGGACTGAATCGCCAAAAGCTGGATTATCGGGATAAGGAAGACTGGGAGTTGAGAGATTTGCTTGTGCTGCCCGTACATCCATGGTTTGACCCTCTCCGATAATTTCGGGCAATTCATTCCAAAGACTGTTTCGTGTATCATACCACGTTGCTAATAGCGTGCCGCCAGCACAGGCTAAGGAAGGCATAATCTGATGGCCGCGACCTTGATGGCTATCAATTGGTGTAGGATCAGACCATTGCTCTCCATCCAATGTTGTTTTGATAACAATTCGAGGCACGTCGGCCAGAGTACCTTCTTCTACTCCTAGCTGAGACCAGGCCACATAAACTAAACCATTGCGGTCCACGGCTATGGCAGGAAAAGCGCTGGTCCGAAATCTTTCGGCAGCTGTGTACTGATCAAAAGGATCAATCTCAGCAATCATGTTAGCTTTGGTGAATGTCAGGCCCCCATCAGTTGATTTGCACATAATGATGGCATGGGGTATACCATACTCTTCGCGTGCATACTGTCGCCAGACAATATAGATTGTACCGTCATAAGGGCTCACGACAACGTTCGTACCTTGACAGATGTGTACATCTTCGCTCAGTTTAATTGGTTTTCCCCAGCTATTTCCACAGTCTGATGATTTAGCGAACATAATCTTGCTATGATCTCCGGAGGGTGAGCTGCCTAGAAAAATGCTGTACACCATGTAGACATCGAACCGTGGAATAGTCTGTGTATAACTAGGAGCGTCGATTGTCACTATATCGTTTTCATCACTAGGAGCGGCTACTGCAATCCATGGCTTGTCTGCAAACTGTCCTGAAGTTCCTTCGTCAATAATATTTACATCTATGTACTCTATTGAGTCCGTCTCGCCGATTGCTTGAGTATTATTATCAATATACCGAGCGACAAAAATGGCACTTTCTCCATTCTTGACTCTGTCAAAAACAATGCCGCTGGTGAAGAAAAGTCCAGATGAACCCGCACGTACTGTGGGATCACAAGCAGTGCTATATTCGTGAAGTGGGGAAGCTATTCCCTCAGGCGTGATATCCTGAGGATACCCTGGGAGAATGTGGGTTGTCCAGGATTGACCGCTATTATAGGATGTGAACATTCCCACCCATGCGTCACCGCTTGCCGAAGCTCTTAGATCGATTCCAGGTAACGGTCCCTCTGAAAAAGGTACATATACTGTACGGTAGTCGTTAGCAGCCGCAAGAAGATGCATCGGATTGCGTGTAGAAACGGCCATAGACGGTTCGTTTTGCCTCTGAAGATATGGATCGCCAGTATCAAGCATTAATTCATCAGTATCAGGGTCTGTTTGTGGATATGGGGCCAAATTCACGTTTCGGCCGACGAATAAGCCCAGACCAAGATATTGGGATTTAGTAGGAATTCCGGTTGCTAGCAAAAATGCAGCAGCAACCACTAAAAATAAAAATAAGCGACGTATAGACATGATTACCCTCCTAATACATATTTTCTATAGAATCTGGGAGTTGATTACCTATAGAGATTGAAACACCTCGAGAGACACCAAAATTTGAAGAAACGGATAAAATAGTCTGAGCTGCTTTGAAAATAGAGAATGTCTTTGAATACTTGAAAAATAGGCTCTCTTTTAATGATAATTTGCGATTTTTACTGGCTATTGGTCATTTCCCTCCTTTTCCCCGGAGAGCGCAGAATTTTATCCTAATAAAAATGAAAAGTCAAGAAAAAATGTAAAATTATTTTCCTATGGATGGGGCATTTTTCCACGCTTGATATTTGCGTTTCATCTCCTAAGCTTAATAATCCATGGGCGGTCTCAATATCTTTTTTTAGCATAATGTAACGCGCTTTCTTCATTTGAAATTTCTTTTCCTGCTTCTTCATCTATTTTATTTGACTGGACACGATTATTGAATTTCGATGTAAAGGAACTCGATATTTAAAATTTGGAACTTAATTTAATTTGAAATGAGGATATGGTGATCTTATGTAATGAAGCAGTTATTATAAAAAGATCGGAATATTCTAAGTTGGTCTTTTATTATTGCTCTTTCTCTTCTACATCTTGCTCTGGCTTCCAATCGTCTATGGATTGTGGGAATTCCTCAAGAAAAGCTGAATCCACCCGGAAAAGATAATTGAATCTTGCGTTTTTCACCACTACTTTTTTTGATTCTTTGTCTTCAGAACCGATAAGGACTGTGACTTCTTTGAATTTGTCTTCATCCTCTTCCACCCAAATTTTGATTTCAGCTTGAGGATTGTCTAGGCCGTGATCTTTTAGATTCAGGCTCAATGGAGGATCGATAAATTCTTCAGCCTCAAGGCTTTCTATTTTGCGGATGAATGTCTGAATTTTACTCTTATCCGCTTCTTCTTTTATGGGAGATTCAAAGTTCCAGTTTTCCTCCTCATCTTTTACAAGCTCCCAGTCTATCTCTCCCATCTTCAGATGAAGGCGGTTTGCTTCCCAGCTGTAGAAATTGGCAACTTCTTTTTCCCTTAATTCCTCTGCCTCTTTTTCTAAATCAGAAAGGAAGGTGTCTTCTGCTTCGATAATTTTGGTGGAGAGGGAAGTGGTGGCATAAAGTTTGTCCTCTTCTTTATGCAGGGAAAATGTCACTTCCCGGTTTTCAAGAGGCATGCCCAGAGTTATTTCATATTCAGGACGGTCAAGACCGTATTTTTTCACATCATCCTTTTTCTTCTCTTCGGAGACAAACTCTTTTGCTTTCAGGCCAGAAAGAGAGGAAAGGATATTATCGATTTTGCTTGATTGGGCGAGAGCATTGACGGGATTTCTAAAGAACCATTCTTCTCCTTTTTTCGAAGCCACCCATCGAGTTTTTTTTGCCCGGAGTTTTAAACTTTTCACATCGTCTGTCTCAAACTTAAAGATATTCTTCTCGCGAAAATCAAAGAAACTTTTCTCCATCATACTTTTGAGATGGCTGGGGATGAGGACGACCCTTGTTTCATCATCTCTTTTGGCAAAAAAAGTGCTGTCCAGGGGATTTTCCATACCGACGAGGATTCTTATTGGCTCATCCTTATCTTTAAACCAGAGGTTTATTTCCTTTTGGGGAATACCGTATTTTTGAAGCTCCTTTGGCACTTCCTCCACCACTCTCTCAATTTTAAGGTCGGAAAAATCATCAGCGAAGCGGTCGACTTCGTACTTATCAGCTTTTGCTTCGAGGGGCTCAGTGATGAGCCATTCTCCTTTTTCGTCTTTTTGGAAGGTGATGGTTTCATCCTCTTTTTTAAGAGTTACTTTCCGGACATCATCTGTGGAAAGGGCGAGGAGTTTCTCCTCTTCATCCTTTTCACCTTTTCCTTTGAATTCGAAGAATAAGACAAAAGCCAGAAGAACAAGGAAAATCGCAAAGAGAATGATCGTGGTTTTGAATTTCATAGGGACTTTCTCCTTACCCAAATTGAAATTCCTGTGACAAGAACAACAAGAGGTAGAATAATGAGTGAAACGAAGAAGAGCATTCTCCCTTGGGTAGCAGTCATATGGATCGTCCTGGGGGAGGATGTTTTGGGCTGGATGGAAATTAGGTCTGCCTCTTCAGTCAGCCAGCTGACTGTATTCAGGAAGAAATTTCCGTTTCCAGAGAAGTTGAAATAACGATTGGTGGCAAAATCTGAATCACCAAAAACTGCCAGGCGGCCTTCTTGTTTTATCTTTTCCGCTTCTTCTGTTTGTTTTTCTTCTTTAGCTTCTTTTTCTTTCATATCTTTTTCCTGCGCTTTTATTTTTTCTTCTTTTGACTCTTTTTCAAGTTCTTCTTCACCTCTAGCTTCTTTCTTTTCGCCTTTCTGTTCTTCCGTTTCTTTTTCTTCCTTAGGTTCTTCTTTCTCTTCTTTCTTTGGTTCTACGGTCACAACTGCTGCAATAGAGATGGGGCCTTCTTTATCTTTGTCTTTGTTAAATGATACCTGTGTTTCTTCAAGCTGCCTTTCTGACCAGGAATTAGGGCTTGTTTTGGCCAGGATGTCTGCCGAGATTCCCTCCGGCTTTTCCTCAACTACATTTACGGAGCGGGCAAAAGGGAAAAAGGTTGCATAACGGAATTTGCTTGTGATCTGGTGGTATTCGTATTCGCTCACTATGGGCATGAAATAATCTCCTCCCATGAGGCGAGATACAGTATCCACGATTAGGTCATCTTCGAGCTGAATTCCGTACTCTTCAAGGAAAGATTTAAGGCCTGGAGCAGTTTCTGGGTCGACCATAAAAAAGACTCTGCCGCCCTCGTTTATGAAGTTTCGGATTGTCTCCAGTTCGTTGGGAAGGAGGTCCTTCTCAGCCCCGGGAATCACAAGAAGAGAACAATCTTGGGGAAAAGTATCTGAAAGAGCTAGAGTCAGCTTTTTGACTTCATAAGCGAGTTTTTCTAACTCTTCTTTGGCTAATGCATACCCTCTCTCACCACTCTCTTCGATGCTTGCCTCGCCGTGGCCTTCGAGAAAATAGAGTACTTTTTTCTTTTCTCTCGAGACTTTGATGATGGCGTTGGTGATGTCCTCCTCGTTTGAGGAAGTGATGCGGCTTTCTTTATCGGCGCTTTCAAAGATTGTCGTGCCGTCTTGAGTTACATCGTATCTTTTGACCATGCCTGGATTTTTATCAGGATCGATAAATTCATACTTTATTTTTTTGGAATGATAATTGTAGATTTTTAACAGATTCTCCATTTTAGCCTGGCTAATGTTTCCTTCACGGAAGAAACATATGGTGCTAACCTCGTCTTTCAGGTTTTTCAAAACTTTGATGGACTGGTCAGAGAGGCTGTGGAGTTTAGCTTCGGTAAAGTCAAACCTATGATGGTGTCGGGAAAAGAAATAGTTGATGAGAACCAGAATAGCGAGGACAAGGATAACGATAAAAATCAAGTTGCCGGAATAGATGAAAGATTTTCGCTTAAAGCTTTTTTTGAGAACTGAAAGATTGAGGATGATGTAAGCTGCTAAGGCGGCTACTCCTAAAAGCCCTAAGACGAGAGCAATTGTTTTTTTATAAGGCCAGATTCTAAGGGATACAAGAGACAAGAATATCAAGGCTAAAGCTATGTAATTCAAGTATTGCTTGATTTTTTCCATTTTTTACCTCCACCTTCTGGATTGAATGACAGAATGAGTCAGAAAAAGACCCAAAAAGATGAAGCTGAGGTAATAAACGAGGTCAGTTGTATCCAGAATTCCTCGTGTCATGTCATCAAAATGCTGAAAAAAGGAAAGATAGTTGAGGACGCTCTTCCACATTCCTCCTGCTGAGTAAGAAGCCCAGTTCAGAATCCAGAAGAGAAGAAGGGCGCCGAAAGTCAAGATTGCCGAGACAATCTGGTTTTCGGTAAGAGAGGAGAAGAAAATTCCTATTGATATGAAGGCTGCTCCCACGAGGAATAAACCTAGATAGCCGTTCAGGATGGGGGCAGGCTCTGGATTTCCGTAGGCAAAAACAAAAATGGAAAGGATTCCAGTCAAAAAGAGCATCACCAGCAGGACAAAAAGAGAGGCAAAATATTTGCCAAGGATTATCTGGTTTACAGAAATAGGTGAGGTGAAGAGCAACTCATCCGTTTGCCTTTTCTTTTCTTCTGAAAAAAGACGCATGGTGAGCAGAGGTATCATGAGGAGGAGAATAATACTCATATTGTGAAAGAGAGGAGAGTAAACCATCTGGTTTATGTTGAGTTGCTGATAATAATATTGATTTTGTGCCATTTGAAGAGACTGGGAGTTGAACCACCAGACGAGACTATAAAAGAAAAATCCTATCAGAACCAGAAATACAGTGATTACCACGTAGGCGATAGGGGAGGTAAAGTAAGCTTTTACTTCTTTTTTGCAGATAGCCCATATGTTTTTCATTGCTCGACACCTCCTGAGATAACCTTGAGATAGAGGTCTTCGATATTCATGGCGAGAGGCCTCATCTCGATAAGCCCTAATTCTTTATCAACGACGAGCTTTGTTATCTCATCTCGCACGTCCTTTCCTTTAGTCCATTCTATCTTGAACTCATCATCTACAAGGCTGACTTCGTCGACGCCATGAATTTTCTTCAGGAGTGAAAGGATGCTTTTTTCTCCCTTCTTGAGTTTAATTACGACTCCTTCCTTTTCCTTGAAAGAAGCGGTGAGCTCTTCTAAGGAGCCAGATGCCATGAGATTGCCTTCGTTGATGATGACAACTCCATCGCAAGTTTGAGTTACTTCAGCGAGGATATGAGTTGAAAGGAGGATAGTCCTTTCTCCTTTGAGGGACTTTATGAGCCGTCTTATTTCTATGATTTGGGCTGGGTCAAGGCCGATAGTTGGCTCGTCTAAGACAAGCACTTGAGGGTCGTGGATGAGGGCTTGAGCGATACCCACTCTCTGCTTGAAACCCCGAGAAATATTCTTGATGAGCCTCCCTCGCACCGTTTCTAAGCCGCTTATTGCTACGGATTTCTCTACAGCTTCTTTTCTTTGAGATGCGGGGATTTGTTTGATTTCTGATACAAAATTCAGGTAGGAATGAACCGTCATTTCAGGGTAAAGAGGTACATTTTCAGGGAGATAGCCTGTGATTTTTTTGACATCGTTGGGTTTCTCAAAAACATCATAGTCAGCTACAGAGGCTTTTCCGTCAGTAGCAGGCAAATATCCGGTGAGAATTCTCATGGTTGTTGTTTTTCCAGCAGCATTTGGCCCGAGAAGTCCCCAGATTTTTCCCTTTTCAACTTTGAAATTTAAGTTTTTAACAGCTACAAGATCCCCGTATTTTTTGGTCAAGTTTTCAACTTCAATCATTTTTTCACTCCCTCCTGTTCATAGATAATAAATTATAAATTGTAAATATTTCATATTTCAATTAATTCAAGGTGGGTTTGATGAATCGAACCCTACAGAATCAAAAGGTGGACTTGATAAATCAAGCTCCTACAATATTAACTCTATTACATCAGTTCTGGTTGCGGGATCCCCATGAGCGAAAGAGCGTGCTTGAGTATTTCTCTGATGTAATAGATAGTTAAGATACGAATTTTCTTTATCTCCCTATTTTCTTCAGCAAGAATCGAATAGAGATGGTAGTAAGCGTTAAACTTCTGACAGAGGTTAAAAGAGTATTTTGCTAAGTGCGAGAATTCCAGAGAGCGGATGGAATGGAGAACTTCTTCTTCAAGCTGTGAAGCATAGAGGACCAGATCCCAGAAATCAGCCTGCTCTGATTCAGCAAGCTTATGCAACGGAATATGGTCTGAAGAAAGAAGAGTCTGAACATCCTTCTCCTCAAAATTTTCTCTTTCCTTCAGCTTGCGAAAGATGCTGTTTATTCTGACCAGCGTGTACTGGAGATAAGGGCCTGTTTCTCCCTCAAAACTGAGGGCTTCTTCAAAGTCAAAAACAATGAGAGAATTTCGGGCGAATTTGAGCATGAAGTAGCGGAGTGCTCCGCTGGCTATTTTGTGAGCTGTTTCCTTTTTCAGGTTTTCTGAAAGCTCAGGATTTCTTTTCTCCACCTCCGCTAAGGCCTTTTCTTCGAGTCTGTCTAGCAGATCATCGGCTTTCACGCCCAGTCCTTTTCTCCCGGAGACTTCAAGGAAGTCCTTTTCTTTTTCTTCTTCTGAAACGCTCAGATTGAGCTCTTTCAGACTTTTTGGAGAGAGGGCAACCATCTCGTAGGAGAAATGGATGGATTTTTTGGCTTGAGATAAATACTTCAAAGATTTTAGGCCCTGGACGACAATTTTCTGGAGATAAGCCTGCCTTATATCTATAACATTATAGACCTGACTTCCTTTTCCGAATGAAGGAGATTCCTTCCCGGGTGTGGTGATAGATATCCAGACGATCTTGTCGTCCTCTTTGATAAAGGGTTCATAATAAAAATCTTCTTCCAGAAGACCGAATTTCCAGAGCTGATAGGCAATATCCTTACCCACATAGGTCACTGTTCCGTCAGAACGGACTATGATCTTTTCCTTTTCAGACTCGTCCTCTGGATACATCACCCAACATCCCTTATTTTCCCCTTCTTTTACCAAGGAAATAGCCTTCTTTTCCTTCAGGAGCGAAAAAGCTTTTTCCCAGAACTTAAGATGGAGGATGCTGCTTTCGCAGGGGAGAAAGTCATAACTGATTCCGATTCTTTCCATGGTCTGGAGATGAGCTTTAATTATTCGGCGGGAGATATAGTGGGCTGTTTCATGTTCAGGATTTTTGCCTTGCTCTATTTTTTTTAGAATTTCAGATCTTCTGGTCTCTCCTTGGGGATTACTCTCAAAATAAGAAGAGACGCGCGCATAAAGGTCCCAGCAGTAATAGTCAAATTTGTCCTTTATTTTTTTGATTTGGGGCAGGCTCTTTTTCTCGAGCTCCATGAAGCCGAAGACAACATCCGCCACCTGGACCCCAGTGTCGTCTATGTAATTCTGGATTTCGACTGTTTCTCCTTTGTATTTGAGGCAGCGCCCGAGGGTATCGCCGAGACAGGCGTTCCTGAGATGGCCTATGTGGGCTGCTTTATTGGGGTTAATGTTGGTGTGCTCGATTATGATTTTTTCTTCCTCTGGGGAGAGAGATGTTTTCCCGGTAGAGTGAAGCTGGTCGGAAAAGAACTTTTCACGCTCCAGGAAAAGGTTGATATAGCCAGGCCCTGCTGCTTCTATCTTTTCTACTCCTTCAAGAGGAGAAATAAGGGGAATGATTTCCTGGGCGAGCTTTCTTGGCTCTTTTTTCATTTTTTTTGCCAGGTGGAAAAGAAACGTCAGAGCCAAGTCACCCATTTTTTGCTGGGGAGTATAGCTTATTTCAAGCTCTGAGAGACGAAGAGAGTATTTTTCTTTCAGCAGTTTGTGAATTTTTTCTTTTAAGAAAGCTTTGAATTTAAGCATGATTGGTTTTTAATTATATCAGATTTAAGCCTAGGGACAAGACTTTGGACGATTTTTCTTGCATCAAGAAAAGTTATGTGTTAGTAAATTAATTTCATGGAGGAAGGTTTATGAAAGAAACTCGCCTTAATTCTTCTCATAAAAAGCTTGGCGCCAAGATGATCGAATTTTTTGGCTGGGAGATGCCTGTGGAATTTAGTGGAGTTATTGATGAGCATTTGGCTGTCCGCCAGAAAGCAGGACTCTTTGATGTGAGCCACATGGGAGAAATTGTAATTTCAGGAAGAATGGCTCTTGATTTTGTTCAATATTTGACTCCCAACGATGCTGCTCGTCTAACTCCCGAGAAAGCTCAGTACTCCTGTTTGACCACTCCGCAAGGGACTTTTGTTGATGACCTCCTTGTCTACTGCCTGGATCCAGAAAAATACCTGCTGGTCGTGAACTGTGCTAATTCTGATAAGGATTATGAATGGATTCTGAGCCATAAAGAAGGTTTTGATGTGGAGGTTGAGAATAAAAGTGATGACTACACTCAGATCGCTCTTCAAGGTCCAAGGGCATTGGAAATTCTTAAACCTCTGATTGATGTTAATATAGAAGAGATGAATACGTTCGGAACAAGCTGGGGAGAAATAGAGAGAGAGGAAGTTCTTGTCTCCCGCACTGGTTACACTGGAGAGGATGGTTTTGAAGTATACACTCTTTCTTCCCGGCCAGAAAAAATCTGGGACGCTATCTTAGAGAAAGGAAAAGCCTTCAGTGTGGTTCCTGTAGGATTAGGCGCTCGAGATACTCTGCGCCTGGAAGCAAGGCTCATGCTTTATGGTAATGATATAGATGAGACTACAACGGTACTTGAAGCTGGGTTGGGGTGGCTTGTGAAGTACAAAAAAGGAGAGTTTTTAGGGAGAGATGCTCTCTTGAAGCAGAAGGAAGAGGGAATCAAGAGAAAGATAGTTGGCTTTGAGCTAATAGAGAGTGGAATAGCCCGGCCACATTACCCAGTCTTTGTAGAAGGGAAAAAAGTCTCTGAAGTAAATTCAGGCACTTTTTCTCCTTACTTTAAAAAGAGTATCGGCTTAACCTATCTTCCCGTTGAACATAAAGAAGAGGGAACAGAATTTGAGATTGGAATCAGAGATAAGAAAGTTAAGGCACGAGTGGTTCCTACTCCTTTTTACAAGAGAGGCGAAAAAGGTTAGAAAGACTGCATCGATGTCATTGCGAGGAGCGTAGAAGATTCCTTCGCTTTACCCGGAGCAGGCTGTACAATCTTAAACTTTTTCTTAGAGATTGCCACACTCCCTCCGGTCGCTGCAATGACAAATAATCATGTATTTTTTGTGCAAAGACATATAAAATGTGGGCTTGATAAATCAAACTCCTACAGGGTTGAATATAATGTAGGTTTGAAAAACCAAACCCGTAAAATGTGGGTTTGATGAATCAAGCCCGGACAGGATTGAATATAAAGCAGGAGGCGAAAGATGTATCCTGATGACTTTTATTACACCAAGGACCATGAGTGGATTCAGGTGAAAGGCGATAAGGCGACTGTAGGGATTACGGAGTTTGCTCAAAAGCAGCTCGGAGATGTTGTCTATGTCGAATTGCCTGAAATTGGAAAGAAACTGGAGTTCCATCAATCAATGGGAGTCGTTGAATCCGTTAAGGCGGTTTCTGATGTTTACTCCCCTGTTTCGGGGGAAGTGCTCGAGGTAAACAAGGGATTGAATGATTCCCCTGAACTTGTTAATCAAGATCCTCACGGTAAAGGCTGGTTTATTCGTCTTAAAATAAAGGATGAGACAGAACTCGAGAAGTTGATGCCAGCCTCTGAATACGAAAAATTTATAGAGGGGATCGAGGAGTAATTTATTTAAGTCGATCGAATTAAAATAGCGTGTATTTTGCATAAAATGGGGTGTATTTAACATACAAGGAATATTGAACATATGAGCTATATTTCACTGAGCGATAAAGACAAGAAAGAAATGATGGGCAAAATTGGCATCTCTTCTCTGGATGAACTTTTTCGCAGTATTCCCAAAGACATAAAGCTGAAAAGAGAGCTCAATGTTCCTCCTCCGATGACAGAACTCGAGTTGATTCAGCTTTTTGATAGAATATCCCAGAAAAACAACTATCAGAATTTTATTTCATTTTTAGGAGCAGGAGCTTACCGCCATGTGATTCCCTATATAGTGGATTACTTAAGTTCGAGGGGAGAATTTATTAGCCCCTACACTCCCTACCAACCTGAAGTAAGCCAGGGAACACTCCAGGTCATTTTTGAATTTCAGACTCTCATCTGCCAATTGACGGGAATGGATATTGCGAATGCTTCCCTTTATGATGGGGCTTCAGCTGCCGCTGAGGCAGTTCTTATGGCCCACCGCTTGAAGGGGAGACCAAAGGTTTTAGTTGCCAAAACCCTCCATCCTCATTACAGGAGAGTCATCCAAACGTATGTGAAAAACTTGGGAGTTGAGATTGAAGAGATCAAATATTCAGAGACAGGAGAGGCTGACATCAAAGATCTAAAAGGGAAACTGGATGATAAGATATCGGCTTTTGTCACTCAGTCACCCAATTTTATGGGGATAACAGAAAATCTTGAAAAGATTTCAGACCTTGCTCATAGCGTCCGGGCTTTATCCGTAGCTGTGATAGCAGAACCAATATCCCTTGGAATTTTTGAAGCCCCGGGGAAGCTGGGTGCTGATATTGTAGCAGGGGAAGGGCAGTCCTTTGGCATTCCCCTGAGTTTTGGCGGTCCTTATCTGGGATTCATGGCCTGTGGCGAAGAATTTATTCGCCAGTTCCCAGGAAGGATTGCAGGCCAGACAAAGGATGTAAATGGTAATAGAGGATTTGTTCTGACTTTATCCACGAGAGAACAGCATATAAGACGAGAAAGGGCCACTTCGAACATCTGCACTAACCAGGCTTGGTGTGCATTGAGGGCCACGATCTTTTTGGAAACTCTGGGCGGGGAGGGATTAAAGGAGCTTGCCTGGCAGAATATCCAGAAAGCCAGCTATGCCCTGGAAAAACTGAGCCAGATAAAGGGCGTAAAAAGAAAATTCAAGGGAAATTCTTTCAACGAATTTGTGCTCGAGTTCTCGGGAGGTTTCAAGAAAATCAGCGGCTTTCTCAGGAAAAAAGGAATTATCGGAGGCCTGAACATTGGTGAATACTACCCAGAGCTTAAGAAATGTGCCCTTGTTTGTGTGACCGAGATGCATAAGAGAGGTGATATAGATCGATTGGGGGCAGTATTAAAAGAAAGCCTAAAAGCAAAATAGAAAATGATTCGTGAACCTTTAATATTTGAAATAAGCGAGAAGGGAAAAAGAGCCTTTTCTCTGCCCGAGCTTGATATCCCTTCCAAAAAGGACATACTTCGGAATCTTCCCGTAAGAAATGAAATAGAAGGTTTTCCTCAGGTATCAGAAGTGGAAGTTATCAGGCATTTTACCCGGCTTTCTCAGACAAATCATTGTATAGATGTGGGTTTTTATCCTCTGGGTTCGTGTACTATGAAATACAATCCCAAAATAAACGAAAAAATAGCATCTCTCTTGGAGTTTAACTCCTCGCATCCTGCTGCCCCGCTTGATTTAATCCAGGGAAATCTCGAGGTTCTTAAAACAACAGAGGAGCTTCTGGTCGAGTTGACAGGAATGGATGCTTTTTGTCTTCAGCCCGCAGCAGGGGCTCAGGGCGAGCTGGTCGGCATGATGCTTATTCGTGCCTACCTTGGTGAGAAGGGTGATCCGAGAAAAATCGTCCTCATTCCGGATTCAGCTCACGGAACAAATCCCTCAAGCGCTCATCTCTGTGGTTATCGTGTTCAAGAAATCCAATCCAATAAAAATGGAACGATTGATCTGCAAAGCCTCGCCCAGAACATGACAAAAGATGTGGCTGCCTTGATGATTACTAACCCGAATACATTAGGGATTTTTGAGGTTGACATAAAAAAAATAGCAGAAATTGTTCATTCCAAAGGTGGTTTTATCTACATGGATGGAGCTAACATGAACGCTCTGATAGGAGTCTGCAGACCTGGAGATATGGATGTCGATGTGATCCATCTGAATTTACACAAGACATTTTCCACGCCTCATGGAGGTGGCGGCCCTGGTTCTGGACCAGTAGGAGTGAAGCGAGTATTGAAGCCTTATCTTCCTCTTCCCATCATAGAGAGGAAAAGAGAAAAATATTATCTTAACTTTGACAGTCCGAAGAGTATCGGCAAAGTCCACAGCTTTTATGGAAATTACCTGGTTATCGTCAAAGCGCTGACTTATATTCTCTCCTTAGGGTGTGAAGGATTAAAGGAAGTCTCAGAAATTGCTGTTTTGAATTCTAACTATATCCGCAAGAGCTTGGAGAGAGAGTATTTTCTGAAATACAAGACACCTACTCTTCATGAGTGCGTTTTTTCAGATAAGTTTCAGAGAGAATATGGAGTCGAAAACATTGATATAGCCAAAAGGCTCATCGATTTTGGCCTGCACCCTCCGACCATGTCCTTTCCGCTGATTGTTCGTGGTGCTTTAATGACAGAACCCACAGAGACTGAAAGTAAGAGAGATCTTGATCTTTTCATAGATGCCATGAAACAGATCTCGAAAGAGGCAAAAAAGAATCCAGAGGTTGTGAAGTATGCTCCGCACGTATCCTATGTGCGGCGCCTGGACGAGACCACAGCTGCGCGGAATCCAATTCTAAGATGGACGGAGAAAAAGAAGTTATCAAGAAAAGAATAGAATGAGCATTCAAAATCTTATTATGGATCTTCAGAAATTCTGGGCTGAGCGAGGATGCTATCTTGCTCAATCTTATGACCTTGAAGTTGGAGCAGGAACCATGACTCCTGATACGTTTTTCAGAGTTCTTGATAAAAGACCGTGGAAAGTTGCCTACGTTCAGCCGTCGCGCCGGCCCACTGATGGCCGCTACGGAGAAAATCCTCACCGGGTCCAGAAGCACTTCCAATACCAGGTTATCATGAAGCCTGCTCCTTCGGACATTCAGCAAATCTACATTAAAAGTTTAGCTGCTCTGGGCATCAATCTCCAGGATCATGATATTCGTTTCGATGAAGATGACTGGGAAGCTCCCTCCATCGGTGCCTGGGGGGTGGGATGGCAGGTTTTGCTGGATGGCCTGGAGATCACTCAGTTTACTTACTTCCAGCAAGCAGGCGGGATTGACCTTTTTCCAGTGCCCGTTGAAATCACTTACGGCCTGGAAAGGCTAGAAATGTTTCTTGAGGGAAAGGATAATATATTTGACCTGAACTGGTCTGAAGATGTGAGCTACCAGGATTTGCGGTTCATCGAGGAGAGAGAGTTTTCAGAATACAATTTTAGCCTGGCAAACGTAAGGAGGCTTAAGGACTCTTTCCTTTTGAATGAGAAAGAGGCCAGGCTGCTCATCGATAAAGATCTGCTCCTTCCCGCATATGATATGTGTCTTAAATGTTCTCATTTTTTCAACCTTCTGGACTCTAGAGGAGCAATAAGTGTTACAGAAAGAGTTAAAATGATTGCTCAGATAAGAAATCTGGCCAGCCAGATTGCTGAAAAATACATAGCTAGGGAGAGTTCGCCCTGATGGAATTTATCTTAGAGATAAATACCGAAGAAATGCCTCCGGCACACGTGAAAACTGCTCTTGTACAACTGGAGGAGAAATTCAAAGAAGAACTCTCTTCGCAGAATATCGATAGGGGACAAATTGAAACATACGGAACCTGCCGTCGTTTGGTTGTTGTCGGTGATTTTGCTCTGTCCCAAAAAGATAGAGAAAAAGAAATTATCGGTCCTCCTAAAGATGTCGGGATTAGGGAGGACGGAACTTTTTCTTCAGCAGCCCAGGGATTTGCCAAGTCTCAAGGAGTGAGAGTCAGTGAACTTAAGGTTATAAAGACTGCAAAAGGAGAATATCTGGGTTTAAGAAAGATGGAAAAAGGAAAGCCTTCAGCAGATGTTCTCTCCGAGATTCTGCCTCAAATTGTTTCTTCCCTTTCCTTCCCTAAAATGATGAGATGGGGGGAAAGTTCTTTTAGATTTTCTCGCCCGATAAAAAATATTCTCTGTCTTTTTGACCGGAAGAAGCTTTCTTTTTCGGTTGGAGGAATACACGCAGGAAACTCAACAGTCGGTCACAAGATATATTTTCCCAATAAAACTAAAGTAAAATCCTTCAGAGAATATAAAGAGACTCTAAGAAAGATGAAGGTTGTGATCGATCAGGAAGAAAGAAGAAAGATGATTGTGAATCAGGTAGGGAGAAAGTTAGCCTCTCTCAAAGCTACTCTTCATCCGGATGAAGACCTCCTTGAAGGCCTTGTCTATGATGTAGAATATCCTCATGTAATCCTGGGTTCGTTTCCGGAAGAATATTTAGATTTACCTCTGGAAGTCTTAAGCACTGCCATGAGAGAAGGGCAAAAATTGTTCTCTATTGTCAAGGATAAGAAACAACTGCCTTTCTTTTTAGGTGTGGCCGATGCTTACCAGGATTCAAAGTCTCTTATTCGAAAGGGAAATGAGAGAGTGCTCAAGGCTCGATTGGATGATGCTAAGTTTTTCTGGGAACAAGACAGAAAGATAACTTTAAAAGACAAAGCAAAAGGCTTAGATAAGATTGTCTTGCAGGAGAAATTGGGGAGCTATGAGGATAAAACTCAGAGATTAAAGAAAACAGTTTCTTACCTGGCTGATAAGATCGAGGCCAAAAAGGAAAAGCAGCAAGTTATTCAGGCGGCTGAGCTTTCCAAGGTAGATCTTCTCACAGAGATAGTGAGAGAATTCCCCTCACTCCAGGGAAATGTAGGCGGGCTCTATGCCAGAGAAGAGAAATATCCTGTTCTGGTTTGGAAAGCGGTTTATGAACACTATCAGCCTGTAAGCCTGGATGATGAATCCCCCGCTTCCTTGACTGGAGCCATACTGTCCATAGCCGATAAATTGGACTCTATCGTGGGAGCGGTTGGAACCGGGATAACAGTGACAGGGTCCAGCGATCCATTTGGTTTACGAAGAAATGCTCAAGGTATTTGCAAGGTAATCATCGAGAGAAAACTTTGCTTATCTTTCTTGCGGCTTATGGACAAAGTGATTGCTGTTTACGGAGAGAAGCTTCAAGAGCCTAAAGAGAAAGTCAAGAGCTACTGCCTGGACTTCTTTTCAAACAGGTTGCGCTACATATTTGAGAGGCAAGGATATAGGTATGACTTGATCAATGCTACCGTTTCTGTAGGTATTGATAATATCTATCACTCTTATCTCAGGCTTAAGGCGCTGGATAGTCTTAAGGAAAGTCCCAGTTTTGAACCTTTGATCATCATCGCCAAAAGGGTAAACAATATTCTGAAAGACCAACCTCTGTTTAAGATCAATCAAGCACTGCTGGCTGAAAAGGAAGAGAGGGAGCTTTATACCACTTTTTCCATAATAAAGAATAATATCCTTCCGTTAATTTCAAAAGGAGATTTTTCCCAGGCGCAGAGAATTATTTTCAGGATAAGATCTTCAATAAATAAGTTTTTTGATAATGTTCTGGTAATGACCGATGAGATAAGAATGAGGCGAAATCGCCTGGCTCTTCTCCAAGCTATAAGCAAACTATTGATCCAGGTTGCGGATTACTCTCAAATAGTCATCGAGGGACAAAATTCCTCTAAATAATGGGATTTATTATTTCAGGATTTCAGGCTGACCTATTGGCTGGATATTAACTAGTCTATTTCAAATTTTTCAGTTTTAGCTTTTTCTTTAATTGTGTATTTTTGCTCAAGGGCGATTATTTTCACCATGTTTCCAGGATAATTTTCCCCTTGTTTTTCTCCATACGGATTAAACTGAACCCCGATAAAGTATTGATCTTTAGCCTCAAAATAAGAGATCCACCGCACTTTTCCATAGAGAGTTAAAGGAACTCTTTCACCAGGGACAGAAATATTCAACGTTACTTCAGCGTTCATCTGGGGAGGTTTCTTTCCCAAGAACTTGAGTCCTCTGCGGCTTATATCAATAAGAGGGGAAAATTCCTCTACATGTTCTTTGAACTGGTAGCTGACAGTAGCTCCAGGAATTTGGAACCGGATGCATGTCCTTTTTTCTATTCCGTGCTCTTCCAACTATGCTCTCCTCTTTTGCCCTGGTGGATTTCAGTTGATCTCTGAGTAGCAGCACCCGAAGCCGTCATTCAATTCAAAGGAAACAAAAAAATTCTTAATGCCTAAATTCTATCAGTAAAATTTATTTTTAGATATTATGCTGATTTATTAAATATTTATCAACTATCAATTTCATATTTCTCGACTTTAGTTTCTTTTTTAGTGGCAAATTTTTGTTCAAGTGAAATGATTTTAACCAGATTCCCGGGGTAATTATGCCCTTCCTTTTCTCCATAAGGATTAAATTGAACTCCAACCTGATACTGATCTTTGCTTTCCATAAAGGAAATCCATCGTATCTTTCCATGGAGGGTTAAGGGAATTCTTTCACCTGGAACGCTGATTTTCAAGGTTATGTCAGCATTAATATCAAGAGGGTATTTACCCAGAAACTTAGCTCCTCCCCGGCTCATATCTCCAAGAGGGGAAAATTCCTCTGAGTATTCATTTAACTCATAACTGATTGTAGCCCCTGGAATTTCAAACCGTTTGCATGTCCTTTTTCCTGCTTCCTTATTTTCCATGACTGATATCCTTCACTTGCGTGTTTTAGCTAAGGATTCATGTCACAAACAGCGATTTCAGAAAGCGTTTGGCCTTAATTTTTTATTTTTTCCAAATATGCTTCAGAAAACTTATCTTATCTGCACTGAACTTAAAATAAAAGCTTCCTCTCCTTGAAAAACGTATACACTATATCAAATTCCTTCTAAAAGTCAAAAAAAATGTAGATGAGACACAAAGGCCATGAAAGGATAAGAACTCTAAAATGCATTATAATCTGGAGCTGAGTTTTCCCTGAGCCGACTGCGGCAACATACTGCATCTGTAGCATTTTCGGCTTCATGAAGTCCTGTGACTTTTGTTTCATTTTTTTTTGTCTATCTAGATATATGAACAATGTAATGTCGTATTCAATTTCCTAGTATTTTTATCGACTAAAAAAGTGAAGAGAGGAAAGGAAGCTTTCATGAAAAAAAAGATAAGAGGCTTTACTCTCATTGAGCTACTTATCGCAGTTGCTGTTCTTGGCATTCTTGTTGCTATGTTTATTCCTAATGCCCTTACAGCAATCCATAAAAGCAAACAGAAAGCCACTATGAGAGACATTAGAACCATATCTGTGGCTATTACAGACTATGTTGCTGATAATGGAAGCACCTCTACTCAAGATGGCACTTATGATGGCAGTTCAGCTTTCTCTAATGCACTCTCGCCTTTTTATATCAAAACTCTCCCCATCAATGACAAGTGGGGAACTGGTTACCGAGTGTGGTGCGGTACGGCTGCGTCAGAATATGGAATTTCTGGCGCTCTAGCCGATGATTTTTTAGTGGCTTCTTTTGAACGTGATAAAAGACAAGAAAGTTTTACTTTCGATGAGAGTTCATATGGAGCTGGAATCTTTCAGGTCTTCTCCATTTCGGATTTCGATAAAGATTTGATCATGTGGAATGGCAACTGGATACGGTATCCAAGGATTGGCTCCAGCAGCGGCACTTAATTTTTTGGGAAATTTGCTTTCTCTGCTGTAAAAGGGGGACATTATCATCTAAAGTACCATCCTTCGAATATTTATATACAGATAAGCCCATTGATAAGGTCTTGGTGCTGTTGATGTTAAGCAGCGGAACTTTTAGGAATGTGCCTATCTTGACAAGAATGATAACGCCTATTAATAATGGTTATTGAGTTGATGAATTAAAGGATATTCCTTAGGGAAGGTCCCTATCCAGGCTGCTAATGGAAAGGGATTATTGCGGGACGGTTCTTATCTTAGAGTTCCTTGGTAGTGGGCGGTTAGCTGGCGCTTCCGTACATCTTCGGGGGTATAAGATGGCAGAAGAACTGGCGCAATGCGGTCTGTTTTGATTTTCGCCTTTTTCAGTTCATTCTCATAATTCGAGATATGCTCTAATGTTAGCGGACCAAGCTTCACAGATTTAACATATTTAGCGGCGTATTTCCCGGCGCGGCGTCCAAAAACATTATAATCCAGAACTGAATTTCCCATAAGCCGATTCCTTCCATGAACTCCGCCCGAGGTCTCCCCAGCCACATAAAGGCCAGGAATGTTTGTTTCACATCTTTCGTTTATCTCGATTCCACCATTTTGGTAATGAAGGGAGGGATAGACGAGCATAGGTTCTTTGGTAATGTCAATTCCGTAACGGATAAACTGACGGTGCATAGCCGGGAAATTCTTATTTATATATCCTTCACCTTGGAGCATCTCGATAAGAGGGGAGTCGAGCCAGACACCGAGCCGGCCGCTCGGAGTTTCGACGCCGTTATTTCTTTCAAGGCATTCTCTGATGAAGGCTGAACTCTCAACATCCCTGGGCTCCCGTGGAAATACAAATAGTTCGCCGTGTTTATTGAGAGGCTGCCCGCCAGCTCCTCTGATCTTTTCAGTGATCAAGAAGCCAGCAATCTGTTCAGGAAAGACTGAGCCAGTGGGATGATACTGAACAGAGTCCATGTAGAGGAGCTTGGCTCCTGCCCGGTAAGCGATGACAAGGCCATCACCGGTAGCTCCGTAATGATTGGTCGTGTCATATCCTCTTATATGAAGTCGCCCGTAGCCTCCTGTGGTGATGATCGTCGCCTTGGCTTTGACTGTAAAATATTCTTCTGTTTCGAGGTTGTACAGAATTCCGCCCGCACATCGTCCCTTATTATCCAGAATGAGCTCGACTGTGGGCATAAATTCGAGGAATGTGATTTTATCGGGATGATTTCTTACTACATCCATCAATGTCCTCATGATAATTGCGCCTGTATAATCGCGACAGGAATGCATCCTTTTTCTGGACGTTCCTCCTCCATGTAATACCTGTAACGAGCCGTCTTCATTTTTATCCCAGACAACTCCTAAATTTTCAAGCCACTTGACCACCTCAGGTCCATCCTCAGTGAGGGCTCGAACGAGATCAGGCTTGTTATCAAAATGGCCCCCGCCAATAGCGTCCAGATAGTGCGTGGTCGGGGAGTCTTGAGAAGTAACGGCTGCCTGCATGCCTCCCTGCGACATCATGGAGTTTGAATCCCCTAGGCGGAGTTTGGTAGAAATGATTGATTTAGCTCCGTTTTCCATGCCAATTATGGCAGCTGCACAGCCTGCGCCGCCTCCACCAATGATCAAGATGTCTGTTTCATACTCAGGCTGGGTCAAGTCGAAAAGCTCGGGCTTGATCCTGGAATGAGATTCCAGCATATCAGCCACTTCGGTAGTAAGTTTCTCCCCTTTATTCTGGCCTATATGGATTTTGCGTCTTGCTTCAGCTTTATAGTCAGGATGAAACTTATTGAGGACTTGCTCCCTTTCTTCAGCATTCATGGGAGGAAAAACAGGTTCTCCTGATTTTTCAAGCTCAAACCTTTTGTTGCGGGACTTAGCGACTTTTTCCAGTGATTCATTCATGTATTCTGGATACATCTGATGCTCCTTTTATTCGATGTCTCTTTCATAGTATTTCTTTTTCAGGTTTTCTTTTTTCATCTTCATGAATTCTTGGTACTCTTTATCGTATTTATGTTCTTTGACTTCTTTTATTCTTTTCTTAAGCTGTTTGCTCTCCTTGGTGAGGTATTTTCCATAGAGCCTCCTTGCCAGCAGTCCCACGTTGTACTGGACTATTTCCGCCGGGCACCTAATAGCGCACATGCCGCAGGAGAGACAGTCAAAGGAAAGGTCCATGACTTTTTCTATATCACCACGGATAGCGGCCTGGATATAATCCATGACTTCCAGGTCCTGGGGACAGGCTTTTGTACAGGTGTTACAGGCCACACAGCGAAAAACTTCAGGGTAGAGCTTTTGAAAAGTTGCGACATTCGCCTCTATCTTGTTGATATCATAAACAGGCCTTTGGGCAGGAATAGCCGGAAGCTGGGAAAGCCACATTCCGTCTTTAACGAGAGTTGTGCACGCCAGGCCTGTGTAAATCTTGTAATCGTCAGGAAGGCGGTAGACAGTGGCACAAGCACCGCAGAAACCCTCTCTACATCCTGCGCCTCTTATTATCTGATAACCTGAGTACTCGATGGCTCCCATTATTGTTGCTTCAGCCGGTACTTTATGGGCCTTGCCCATGATGAATACTGTAACCATTTCTTTATTTGTAGTCTTTTTTGCAGATTTAGCTTTGGCCCCTTTTACGGGCATCTTTTTAGCTGGTTTCTTTGTTGCCATCGTCAATATCTCCCTTTAATATTCCTGTTAATATTCCTGTGGTAATTTTTTAAGCTCGGCCCATGAGTAGACAGGGCCATCTTTACAAACATAGTGAAAGCCGATGTTGCATCTTCCGCATTTTCCGATACCGCATTTCATTTTATTCTCGACAGTTGTGTAGATCTGTTCGTCCTTAAACCCGAGTTCCTCGAGGGCTTTGATGACGAATTTGATCATGATCGGGGGTCCACAAGTGACTGCAATAGCATTTTTGGGGGAAGGATTTTTGTCTGTTACATTCTGAGGAACGAATCCGACAAACTCCTTCCATTCTGGTTCCTCGACATCTATCGAAAGATGGACGGGCATTTTCTTCTTAAGCTCTTCCAGCTCTTCCTTAAACACCAGGTCTTTGGACGTTCTGGCACCGTAAATCAGCATAAGGTCTCTATAGTCTCCTTTTTTGCCCAGAGCCGTGTTGAGGACAGACCAGATAGGAGCCAAGCCAATCCCCCCACCGATAAAGATGATATTTTTTCCTTTCCAGTCTTCTACGGGGAAGCTGTTGCCGTAAGGCCCTCTTATTCCGATGACGTCCCCGACCTGCATTTCATGAAGGGATGAAGTTACTCTTCCCATCTTCAAAATGCTAAACTGGAGGTAATCCTTCATAAGAGGGGAAGAGGAGATGGAGATCATTGATTCTCCTCTACCGAACACAGAAAGCATGGCACACTGTCCAGAACGGAATGAGAAATCATTCACGTTCAGAAACTGAGTCCTGAAAGTCTTGATAGGCCTTGCCCCGCCCACTTCTTCTTTTATTTCGATTATCTTTGCCAGTTTTGGAATATAGGTATTATGATCCATAATCTCTCGCCTTTTCGAGAACTTCTATGATATCTATGCCGACAGGGCATTTCGAAATGCACCTTCCGCAGCCTATGCATTGGTAATTTTTGTAAAGTTCGACAAAATACTGAAACTTATGAAGGATTCTCTGTCTCAACCGTGAGGCCTTATCAGGCCTTGGGTTGTGTCCTGAAGAATGCATTGTAAAATCAGGGAACTGACAGTTGTCCCAAGTCCTCACCCTTTCTCCTTTGATCGGAGAAGAAGAGGTGACTTCATCATTCATATCAAAGCAGTGGCAGGTTGGGCAGAGATAGGTGCAGATGCCGCACCGAATGCAACTTAAAGACTCATCATCCCAGAATGGTGAGGCGAACATATCTTTGAGCTTGGCTGGAATTTTCTCTGTTGCTTTGATCTGCCGTTTGATTTTCTTCTTGGATTCGGCCTTAATTTTTTCCAAGTCTTTCTTGTCCTTGGCTGTTGGGCTTTTGAAGAGGGCCTTGGCTGAATTCAGGAGCTCGTCTCCTTTTTTTGTGAAAGATTCTGCGTAGTATTTATCTCCTAAGTCAGTCATCAAAATATCCAGGCCTTCTTTAGAATGAGGGGAGCCATCAACCGAGAGACAGAAGCAGTTTGATGAAGGAGGTGTATTACAGGTGAGTCCAACAAGGGTTGTTGAGTTTCTTCTTTTCCAGTAGTAAGGATCTTTAAAATCGCCGCCAAAAACCTTATCTGTAAGAGTAAGAGCTTTTCCATCGCAGGGTCTCACGCCGAAGATAACAGCTGGCCTCTCCTCAGGAAGAATCTCTTTAACTTTGAGCTCGTCTTCGTTTGAAGTGCTGAACTCAAAGAGCACTTCTCTTTGAGGAAAAATGATTTTTTTTGGAGAGAGGACAGTGTTGAGATAATCCAGGTCTATGATTTCAGCATTCTTGATAACTTCGTAATTCCAGAAATCGCCTTCTTCTTGTGGGGAATATATTGTGTAAGATTCAAGCTTCTTCACCCACTGGGGTAAGGCTTTTTTTAACAGCACTTTTTCCATTTATTTACCTTATAAAGTCTTCCGGGTCTTCATCCTTAAAGCTCGAGACAAGAGAAGGTTGATCAGGATCAAAGCCCGCTTCATAGTCAAAAAGCTCTTTGGCTTCTTTTTCCAATTTCTTGTTCAAGAACCTTATGGGAATATCCAGAGGGCAGACTCTTTCGCATTCTCCACAGTCAATGCAGCGTCCAGTAAGATGGATGGCTCGGACAAAGTGATAGACAAAATTCTCTGAAGAGACGGGTGATTTTTCCAGCCATTTTATTTTTTGGGCCTTTTCTTCGGCAGGAGTGTCTGGAGTTACAACAAAACTTATGGTATCGACGACGCATTCATCACAATAGCACATCGGGCAAACAGACCGGCAGGCATAGCATCGAATGCATTTGTCAATCTGCTCCTTCCAGAATTTCCATCTTTCCTCAGGAGGTAAAGATTCGATTCTCTCCAGAGACTTAAAAGGATTTTCTATATTTCGTTTGGTTTTTTCTCCGATTAAGACATCATAGATGACTGGAAAATGAGCTTTGCATTCAAGGCATCTCTCAGAAAGCACCTCTTGCGCGGCAATTTTTATCTTTCCATCTTCTGTAGTGATAACAAAATCATCCTTTTCGCCAAACTCAACTTTTTCAGCTTTTTTCCCTTTTAGTTTTTTGGCAAGCTTTTTCTCATCGAGAACTCCGGTGTTTTCGCAGGAGATTCCTAATATATAAACATCATCTCTTTTGATAAATTCTTCTTGAAGCAAGACATTGATTGCTCTGCTGTCACATCCTTTCACAATTATTCCTACAGGTTTCTCATCAGGTTCCTTTTCCTTTGCTTTTCTTCTTTTTTCATCGCGGAGAAAGAGTGTTAGGTTATATACACAGGCTGGATTCCAGACCAGCTTCTCGACGTCTTCAGGATTTTTTATGAAGGCCGGTACTGGAAGCAGGCCATTTGAGCTGCTTTGGAGGCCGATGATATATTTGACTTTTCCTTCTTTCAAGATTTGGCTTGCTTCTTTTTTGAGCTCTTCGAGGTTTACCATTATTGAATTCTCCTCAGTTTTTTTTGAGGGCCGAGGGGTTTGAGTTCTTGGACGAAATCTTTGATGACTTGAGTATATTTTATTCCTTCTGCCGCCGAAACCCACGACATCTGGAAACGTTGAGGCTCAAGGCCAACATACTCTAAAAGCTTCTTGACCAAGGCAATTCTGCGACGCGCATAGAAGTTGCCCTTGATGTAGTGGCAATCGCCCGGATGACAGCCTGAAACGAGGACTCCGTCTGCCCCTTTGTTAAAAGCAGAGAATATATAGAGAGGGGAGACGCTCCCCGAGCACATGACAGTAATGGGTATAACATTGGATGGATATTCCATGCGGGAGACTCCAGCCAGATCGCTTCCGGCTGAGGAACACCACTTACAAAGAAAAGCAACTATTTTTGGTTCAAATTCTTCTGCCACTTTTTAGCCTCCGAGTGATGCCTTTATCATTTCATTTACTTGCAAAGGAGTCATATTTTTAACCTGGATAGCTGCCCTCAAGCAGGTGGCTGAACAAGTCCCGCATCCTTCGCAGAGAACTTCATTCACCTCGGCTTTGCCGTCTTTGAGGGAGAGAGCATCATAAGGACAGACCTGAACACACATTCCGCAGCCAGTGCAGAGGTTGATGTTGACCTTGGCTACTGTGGGAGCATGGTAAAGTCTGTCCTGGGATAAGATGGAGATAGCTTTGGCAGCAGCCCCGCTTGCTTGCGCCACAGCTTCAGGAATGTCTTTAGGTGCCTGAGCTGCTCCTGCAAGGAACATTCCAGATGTAACACTCTCCACGGGTCTGAGCTTTGGATGCGCTTCGGCAAGAAAGCCATCCTTGTCCATGGCGATTTTGAGTTTTTTGGCAAGTTCATCTGCTCCCTTCGAGGGTCGCGTGGCTGTAGCCAGAACCACCATATCGGCATCGATCTCGATATCTTTTCCAGTCAGGGTATCCACTCCCCAGACTTTTATTTTACCGTTATCCTCAAATATTTTTGAAACCTTTCCTCTGAGGTAGAGGACTCCATCATTTTCTACGGCTCTCTGGACGAATTCCTCGTAGTCTTTTCCCCCTGACCTGATATCGATATAAAAAACATAGGCCTGGCCATCATGAACGTGATGCTTGTAAAGCATGGCATGTTTGGCCGTGTACATGCAGCAGATTTTTGAGCAGTAAGCACAGTGAAGTTCAGGATCACGGGAACCAGCGCATTGGATAAAGACAACCTCCTTGGGTACTTTGTGGTCTGACGGTCTGAGAATTTTTCCCATTGTTGGTCCAGAGGCAGAGAGCAATCTTTCAAATTGAAGTCCATCGAGGACATCCGGGTATTTTCCATACCCGTATTCAGTCAACAATTCTTTTTCGTACAGATCGTATCCAGTGGCGACGATGATAGCCCCCACCTCTTCCTCCACGATTTCAGGTTTCATATCATAGTCGATTGCATCTGGCTCGCAAACATCTGCACACTTGCCGCAGGCAATCGGCAGGAGGCCTGGACAGGATTTTATGTCCAGAGTAAAGGTAGCTGGAATAGCCTGAGGAAAAGGAATATAAATCGCTCGCCGTCCGGTTAAACCGAGATCAAATTCGTTAGGCACGACCACTGGACAGACCTTGGTGCATTCATCACAGAGAGTACATTTGTCCGGGTCAACATAGGTGGGCTTTTTGAGAATTTTAACTTTAAAATTTCCCACATACCCGGAGATATCTTGAACTTCGCTGTAGGTCATGAGTTTTATCTTGGGGTGTTTGGAAACCTCCACCATTTTCGGAGTCAGGATACACTGGGAACAGTCGAGAGTAGGAAAGGTTTCAGAGAGCTGAATCATATGGCCCCCGATGGAAGGAGCTCTTTCTACCAGAATGACTTCGAAGCCAGTGTTGGCCAAGTCCAATGCGGATTGAATGCCTGCTATTCCTCCCCCAATAACCATAGCTTTCCTGGTGACAGGGACGCTTATCGGCTCCAGAGATTCATTCCTTCGCACTCTTTGCACAGTGCTCTTGGTAATTCTTATAGCTTTGTCGGTGGCTTTCTCCATATCCTTATGGACCCAGCTGCACTGTTCGCGGATATTAGCGATTTCACACTGGAACGCATTGAGTCCGGCTGACTTGGATGTATTCCTGAAGGTTGTCTCATGGAGCGTTGGGGAACAACAGGCGACAACCACGCTATCCAGCTTCTTTTCCTTTATGGCGTTGATAATAATATTCTGACCTGGATCAGAGCAGACGTAGACGTAATCTTCTGCGTGGACGACTCCTTTGTGCTTGGAAAGCTCCTTGGCGACCTTTTTGACGTCCACCGTTCCAGCTATATTTATGCCGCAGTGGCAAACAAAAATACCTGTTCGTTTCATTTTTTTACCTTTAAATTGGGGCCATTAAATTGGGGCCAGGCCCCATTTTTTCTAGGCCCCATTTTTTTCATTTTTTTACCTTTTGTTTTGAGGTTTTAGGTTTTTTCTCTTCAGCCAGGATTTTTTTTCCGTATTCATAACCTTTATCAAAAGCTTTCTTGTTAAGCTCAAGAAATCTTTCCGGGACTAAGCCGGGGAGTGCTTTTTTCATGGCCTCAGGAGAGACGACACGGGTTATTGCTGTGAAAAATCCCAGCATAACTAGGTTGGCGATAATACGATTCCCTAATTCTTCAGCAAACCTTGTAGAAGGAATAGAATAGCTCTTAATTTTTCCTCGAGGAGGTTTTGGCTTGACTAAATCCTTGTCTATGAGGAGAAGTCCATCTTCCCGTAATTCTGGTTCGTACTTGTCATATGCTTCCTGGGACATGGAGACAAGAATTTCAGGGGCTGAAATATAAGGATATAGGACTCGATCATCTGAGACAACGAGTTGAGAACTGCAGGCGCTTCCTCTGGCTTCAGGACCGAAGCTCTGGGTCATTGTCGCCTGCTTATTGTCAAAAAGAGAAAGGGCCTTTCCAGCAATTAAGCCGCAGCGAATGATTCCTTGACCACCAAAACCAGAAAACCTGATCTCAGTCATGGTTTCCTCCGTAAGGCTCGTATTTATCGCCTAAAACTTTACCGAGATGCTCATTCATGCAATCGAGAAAAGTTGGCTTATCTTTATCAACGAACTTGCCAACTATGAGCTTTCCCTGGTAGCTTATATCAAGTGTCTTCGTATCAGCACCGTGCTGAATTTCAGATTTTTCGTAATAATATTTCAGCAGGTTCAATCCATCGCCTAGTCGGTTTCTGCGAGCATAGAGAGTTACGCAAGGAGTGATGACTTCGATGAAAGAAAAGCCTCTCCTGCCGAGAGCTTCCTGCACAGATTTAGTCACTCTCCTTAAGTGAAGAGCAGTCCAGCGAGCAACATAAGTTGCCCCGCTGGCTTCAGCAAGATAGGGTAAGTTAAAAGGATACTCAAAATTGCCGAAAGGAGCAGTGGAGGCATTAGCCGAGATAGGGGTTGTGGCTGCTACTTGGCCTCCTGTCATGGCATAATTAAAATTGTTAACACAGATAATGACGAGATCCATATTTCTTCTTGCCGCATGGATGAAATGATTACCCCCAATCCCTGCAATATCTCCATCTCCGCTGAAAACAACGACTTTTAATTCGGGATTAGCCAGTTTTAATCCAGTGGCAACAGGCACAGCTCGGCCATGGGTTGTGTGAATAGAATCCAGTTTAACATAACCAGCAACTCTTCCTGTGCATCCGATTCCAGATATAATAGCAGTTTTATCCAGGTCAATTTCACTTTTCCTCAGGGCTTCGGCGAAGGAAGTAACTACAACACCTATGCCACAGCCCGGACACCAGATATGGGGAATCCTGTCCATTCTCAGTAAATTTTCGATCGGGTTTTTTCCTTCGCGACGATCTTCTTCCTTCATTTTGAAGCCTCCTTGATGGCTTTAAAAATATCTTCTGGATCATGGACCCAGCCGCCGCAGTGAGGAACACGAATGGCCGGAGCTTGACCGAAAGCGCATCGTTCAACTTCATAAACCACCTGGCCGTAATTTATCTCGGGGACAACGAACGCCTTAATTTTCTTGGCTAGCTCTTTTATTCTCTTTTCGGGAAAGGGCCAGACTGTAATAAGCCTTATCGTGCCCACTTTTATACCGGCTTTTCTCGCCTTACGAACTGCTCTTGTAGTAACCCTTGAGGTTATTCCGTAAGAAATAACTATGATTTCAGCGTTATCTGTTTCATCTTCCTCGAGTTTAATGATTTTATCTGCATTCATGTTAATTTTATCCACCAGATGAGGAACACAGACATTTTGGCATTCAGCGTTGATAACAGGGTAGCCGCGTTCGTCATGAGTTAATCCAGTGACGTGGAAGTGGTATCCGTCCCCAACTTTGACCATAAAGGGAATCATGTCTTCATCAGGCTTGAAAGGCAGGTATTTATCCTTTGGACCCTTGTACCATTTCCGCTCGACAAGTTCGATTTCTTCAGCAGGAGGGATCACTACTTTCTCGTGCATATGTCCTACACATTCGTCTGTCATGACAAAGCTGGGAACTCTGTAAATTTCGGATAGATTGAAAGCCTCGATGCAGAGGTCGAAACACTCCTGAGGAGAATCAGGAGAAAGGGCGATTATCTCGTAATCACCGTGGGAGCCCCATTTAACCTGCATCATGTCCTGCTGACCGGTTAAAGTAGGGAGCCCTGTTGAGGGTCCTCCTCTTTGGACATTGGCGATCACCAGGGGGGTTTCCAGCATGCAGGCCAGGCCTATATTTTCCATCATCAACGAAAAACCAGGGCCAGAAGTGACAGTCATAACTTTCTTCCCTCCCCAGGCAGCTCCTATCAAGGCTGCAATAGAGGCAAGCTCGTCTTCCATCTGGATGAAGACTCCTCCTACCTTGGGAATTCTTTCGGCAAATCTTTCAGCTGTTTCTGTGGAGGGAGTTATGGGATAGCCAGCAAAAAATCGGCATCCAGCCGCCAGAGCTCCCTCGGCAAGAGCATGGTCTCCGTCTAAATAATGAGCTCCGGTTAAGACTCCTTTAGGGTCTGCTTTCACCTTTTTCACCTTCTTCCTCCTCTTTTTTAAGAGTGACAAATATGGCAAATTCAGGACAAATTGTCTCGCAGAGTTGGCAGTAAAGGCAATCATCCTCATTCTTGACATAAGGGGGATGATAGCCCTTTACATTGAATTCTTCAGACATCTCTAGCACATCTTTGGGGCAGTATTCTGCACAGAATTGACATCCTTTGCACCTATCCTTATCAATATGGATTTTGCCCTTTTTTGCTTTTAAATCGCCAAAATAAACCATTTGATCCTCAGAGTAATCCTTTCTCTCTCAATACTGGCTTGGGATTAATATAATGGAGATCAAACCTTAAATCCTTCTCAGGACAACCCAAAGCAAGAGCCATGATCTGGGTGAAATAAAGGACCGGGATATTCTTGAACTCTGGATATTTTTTGACAGTTTCTTTCTGACGGTGGTCTAGATTAAAAGCACAGAGCGGACAGCTTACAGATACAAGCTCAGCGCCTTGAGATTGAGCCGAGGTAAGGATGTGGTATGTTCTATCAGCTACGTTTTCGGGTTTATCGACAGTTTGGTAAGAAGCGCAGCATTCAGTCTTATAAGGGAAATCTATGGCGTCTGCACCTAGCGTAGTTATGAGATTTTCTAAGACAGTCGGATTTTCAATATCGTCAAGTCCAATCTCTTTAGGACGGACTAGGAGACAGCCATAGTAGTTGGCTATCCTTAGATTTTTCAAAGGCTTTACTACTTTTTTAGCGATATTTTCGAATTTTATCTCATCTCTCAGCAGCTCCAAGAGGTGAAGGATCTTAACGTCTCCTTCGTATTCGACTTCCTCGCGATACATAAATTTATTTATCTTATCAAGGCTCTCTGGGTCGGATTTTACTCTTTCATTTGCTCTTTTTAAGGTATTGAAACACATGGCACAGAGAGTCATGACTTTGTTTGTGTTGGTTTCCTTGACTCGGATGAGGTTTCGGATAGGAGCCACGTGATGAATCAAGTCATCAGTGGCCAGCGAGAAGACAGTCCCGCAGCAGTTCCATCGATCAAGTTCTTCAGCTTCTACTTCGAGGCGCTTTAAAGAACATAAGGTTGAATCTTCAAAATTTTTCGCATTGTTTTTCAGAGTGCAACCAGGGTAATAACTTATTTTCATTATGAATCCTTATGCTATTTTGATTATAAAAAGTATAAACCATTGTTAAAAATTTATGATGTAAATTTCCTCAAACTGCTTATGATTGCAATAGGAGGAACATCTCCCTTTTCTGCATCTGAAAGTTTTTTAATCTTGAGGTGGTCTTCTCTCTTACGCAGCAATATTTCCCTTATGGCTTCTATGACTTCAGCAATGTTTATTCCTTTAGGACAGCGGGCGTTGCAGGTAAAGCAGGAAGCGCATATCCAGATGGATTTCGACTGCAAAAGCTCATCCTTGAAGCCAAGTTGAGCATAGCGGATTATTTGATTGGGAAGGATATCCATTTCAGAGACAGCTGGACAGCCTGCGGAACACTTGCCGCATTGATAACAGGCAAGAAGATTCTGGCCGCTTATTTCTTCTACCTTGGCAACAAAGGGATCTTTGATTTTTCTTTTGGAGATGTTGATTCTCATTAGGGCTTACTCACTTAAATAAAAGAGCACAATTTCCTATAGGTAATATAGGATAGGTAAAGAAATGAATTACTTTTCAGTACAACATAATTAGCGGATTCTGTCAAGAAATTTATGTTATTTTGGCAAGAAACCTGCCACTTTTTTTCTCTTTTCAGCCAAATTTTGGTTATAAAGGCAACAGTTTGATAAAAAGTTGGCATCTTTTCAATAAGCAGGACGAAAAAAAGGGACGGAAAAAAATGAAAAAATGCGCGCAAGCCCCATTTTTATAAAAAGTATAATAAAAAATTAAAGAAAATGGGGCCTGGCCCCATTTTGTGAAGACTTTTTTTTATAAAACATCGAGTCACGTCTCGACTTTTTTTATCCCATTTTTAGTTATAGCAGAGAAAATTATATTAAAAATTAGGATCTTTTCAGTCCTCCGAAGAGAAAAAGAATGCAGAATGAATTAAGGAGAAAGAGATACCTGAGAAGAAGGGGTAGCCCGACCAGAGGAATAAGGAAAGTAGAAACGGCAAGTGCTCCAAGGAAGGAACCGAGCAAATCCAGGCCATAGCCCAGACCGTAGTTCTTTTTCTCTCTTAAAAAGAGATTGTTGGATACGACAAACAAATCGCCCCCCAAAAAGCCGAGGAGAAGAAGATAAATAAAAAAGAAGAGTTCAGGAGGGTGTATCTTCAGAGCAAGATGGAGAAAGAGGACGAGGAGTAGTATGCCAAACTGGATGAAAGGTAGCAGAGCGAAATATATTTTTTTTCTTTTCTTCCCTCGATAAGAGCCTAAGAAAAGGCCTATCATAAAGCAGGTGAGAAGCAGCGCGATCCTGCGATAAACATATCCATACAGAGTTTGGAAGGAGATGATAACAATGATCTCAACGACTATAGTGGTGAAGCCCATGACAGCCAGAGGAACAAGGAAAAAAGGTGATTTCTTTCGTCTCCACCAGAGAATGATGAGAAGAGATATAAAAAGAATTAGAGGAAGATCCAATAGCCAGAAGAAAGGAACCTTGGAGAAGAAAGAAAATATTTTCCTTTCTAATCCTTTGAACTGAGTACTCCACAGCACAGAATTATAGAAATAGCTTATGGGAGAGAAGTCCTGGTTTATTGTTTTTTTGCCCGAAGATACTTTCTCTTTTATAAATTCTATCCTGAGCGAACTAAGACGAGAAAAGAGGAGCGGGGGACTTACATAGGAATTCTTGAGGTTTAAATCCTCGATTTTCTGGCTGAGTTCCTCGAATCCTATAGAGAGGGGCTGAGGCGAGCCTAGGAATATGTTCGTATCCCCAGGTACTACTTCTACGAAAGGGAACACCTCTTTGATGGTGAAATAAAGAGAGGAGAGGAAGTCTTGGAGCTCAAGACTGATATAATTTTCTGCAGAGGGAACGCGAAAGGAAAACACACCTTTCTCAGTCAGTTTTTCTCTCGCTTCAAGGAAGAATTCTTTGGTATAAAACCGATTGATTTGGGCTGTGGCCGGTTCAGGCAGGCTGAGGATTATCATATCGTATTTTTTCCGAGTTTCTTTGAGGAAAGCTCTTCCATCTTGATAAAATGTATGGATTCTTTCATTTTTCAAGGCACTCTTTTCTTTTTCGGGCAGAAATTGGAGGGAGAGGCGAATAATTTCAGGGTCGAGTTCGACGTAGTCAACCTCGACTTGAGAATATTTAAGAATCTGGCTCAATCCTCCACCTGCTCCTCCTCCCACCAACAGGACATTTCTTGCCCTAGGATTCTGGAGAAGAGCAAAATGGACAGATTCCTCAGAAGCAGCCAGATTAGGGGAGGAATAATCATGAAGGCTGTTGTTATAAAGGGATATCTGCTCCTCGGTTTTGAGAATCTGTAGTTTGCCGTACGGTGTATCTTTGCTTTTTATAAGAGAAAAGGGCTTCCAGTAGATTTTCTGGCTGGGGAAGTCAAAGGCGATGAAGGCCGCCAGGAAAATGAGGATAGAAAGGGGCAAAATAATTTGCTTTTTTTTGCCGAAGGAAAAGAAAATCAAGAGAGAAGCAGATCCTCCGACAATCGCTGCTCCCTGCCAGTTAGAGAAAACCGGGATGAGAAAAAGATAGACTATCAATCCTGCTGCGGAAGACCCCAAAGACTCTAAAAAGTAAACGCGATAAAGATCACCCTTCTGGAAATGGGCGTTGAAGACAAAAAGAATTCCCAGGGGGAAGCTTATAAAAAAAGCAAGTACAAGAGAAGAGAACAACATCGGGATAATTCCCGTTATCTCCCCAGGAAGCACTCTCAGAAAGAAGCGGGAAAACCTGAGGACTACGAGACAGAGGGGGAGAAAGAGTATAACAGCATAATAGGCTTGAGGAAATCTTAGGGGATGAAATTTTAATTTGGAGGCATAAATGCTTCCTAGCCCTCCCCACAATAGCCAGGAAGCAAGGATAAAACCAAAAGTGATTTCGTTTCCGTAGAAATGAACGGAGAATTCCCTCAACAAAAAAATTTGGAAGGAAAGAGCAAGGAAACCCAGAAGAAAAGGCGGGAGAAAAGTGATCAAATCCAGATCCCTGGAATGGGATTATCACAATATTTGCACTTTCCTCCTTTGAGAGCAATTTTACCTATGCTATAGCCTCTCCGCTCAATAACAATTTTTTTACAATTGGGACAATACGTGCTTTCTGCTGAATGACCGGGGACGTTTCCGATGTAAACATAACGAATCCCCTCTTCGAGAGCAATTTTATGAACTTTTTCTAAGGTGGATACAGGAGTTGGAGGAAGGTTTTTCACAAGGTACATAGGAACAAACTTCGAAAAATGGACTGGCACATCGGGTCCGATTTCTTTCACAATCCATTGGCACATCTTGCGGATTTCATCCGAGCTATCGTTTAGGTTAGGGATGACAAGATAGACCAGTTCAAGCCAGGCAGAGCTTTTATGAACGATTTTTATAGCATCAAGGACTGGCTGGAGCTCTCCTCTCACATATTTTGTGTAAAAGTCCTGGGAGAAAGCTTTAAGATCAATCTTTATCGCATCCACAACTTTTGTTAGGTCTTCCATAGGTTCGGGATTGATGTGCCCTCCAGTGATGACAGCGGTCCTGACCCCTTTTTTTCGGGCTTCTAAAGACGTGTCGTACATGTATTCATAGAAGACGACAGGCTCTGTGTAGGTATAGGCGATTACTGCACAGCGGTACTTCTTTGCAGTCTTCACCACTGCCCCGGGAGGAAAATCATAGTTCTGGATCTGTTCCGGTCTAACCTGGGATATCTCCCAATTCTGGCAGAATTTGCAGTTTACATTGCAGCCTGCAGTGGCGATGGACAGAGCGCTGCTTTTTGGCAGATAGTGAAAAAGAGGTTTTTTTTCGATAGGATCAAGTGCGATAGAGCAAGCCTTGCCGTAAACTAAGGTGTAGTAGGTACCCCCGATATTTTCTCTAACTCCACAGTAGCCTCTTTCCTTATCCCCCAATTTACAGAACCGAGGGCAAAGAGTACACTCTATTTCCCTGTCAGGGTGTTTCTTATAATAACGCGCTTCAACTTTTGAAAGGTTTGCCTCCTCTCCAAGGGCATAGAGATCCATAAGGAATGCCGGAAATGTAGAGGTTTGATTCATCAAACCCGCGCTTGCCAGAAAAGTGGCTCCTCCAGCTGTTTTGAAGAATTGTCTTCTTTTCATTCTAGTAAATCCAATAAGCAGCTATCCGGATTCAGGCAGTAAGATTGATTGGTATAACTTTTCATTTCTATGTTCATTAGCTTTGACATAAATTATTTTAATTTCACCAATTTTAAATTACAAATTTTCACCTTTTTTTATACGTCCTCTTCTATAATCTTTATCTCTTCCGGACTCGCCTTTCCTAATCCCATTTTTTCAGCAGTTTTAAGATAAACAGGGGCTCTTTTTTCTTCCTTTAAAGAGGCAAGTCCCTTCTTGGCTCTGAGCTTTTCAATGACCTGCCAGCCTACGTAGTCTGCTGCCACAGGGTCTAGGCTGAAAATAAGAGCCTCGTATTTTTCGGCCCACCGGGCATGGTAAGAAGGTCCACGATGATATTGAACGATCAGGCTGTCCAGGATGCTGAGTTTGTGCTTTTGCTTTATAAATTTTGTCTCAAAAAGCTCAGCTACAAAGGGATTGCAGTTAAAATCATGGTATTTATTGGGATTATGGACAGCCCCGAAATAATTTTTCATTCCCGCCGTGACTCCAGCCATGCCGTGGTCTTTTAAGATGGCAAGGCTTATGGAAGCTGAGATCTTATTCGATTGAATCGAGGAGAAAAGACTCCCGATATTGAGATATGAGGTGAGCTGAGAGTCATAGCCAAATCCTTTTGTATCTGTCCCAATAACCTTGATGCCTCCGCGGTTGAGGTTCAGACGGTAACCTGCTTCCCTCAATTCCCTGTTGGTTCGGTCCCAGATGATTATGTTTTTCGGCTGGATTCCGCCATCTTGAAGCAAACTGGCTAAGGAATAGGAAACTTCAGGCCGGGAAGATAGCTTTCTTCCGGCAATGGTGTTGATTTTTATCCCCAGCCTGTCTGAGTTTTTGAAGATTAGACGAAGGCTATCCTTTGGATTTTGGTTATCCATCAAGATTTGAATTCCCCGGTTATACATACTCAGGAGCTTCTTTTGATCTATATCTCCCCCTCCAGTCAGTACTCCCTTTCCTCTGATAAGAACGACTTTTGATGCCATTACAATTAAAAAGTACTCCTCTTTCCATGTGATGTCAATGGGACCTGTCAATAGGTCAAGTCTTTATTATATCTTTTGTAAGGGCTTGATTTATTTGTAGAGGGTTGATCAAATCCACATTTTAAACAAACTAATTATTTGTTACAGCCAAAGATTCGGTCTACTTTATTTAGGCTTGTCAAAAAAGGAATTTGAGCTTATAGTGAAAAAAGCCTAGTTTAAAGTTTGGAGTATTAATGATGAGAACTTCGAAAGCTAAAAAATTATCAAAACTCTTCCTTGCTTTTATGCTGTTATTTTCTTTTTTAAACGTGAGAGGAGCTCCACTAGAAGAGGAGGGTGTTTCTTCGCTCCATCACCTTTTGCCTGATGTTGTTACCTGGAAGATTACTGAAGCTCCCCAGGATTATTTTCCGGAAACACTTTTTGAGTATATCAATGGTGCTGCTGAGATTTACCTTTCTTATGATTTTAGAGAATTGACCGTAGGGCAGTATGAAAAAGGAGATAGCAATGCCTCTCTTATCTTAGAAATTTATGATATGGGAAATGAAAAAAACTCATTCGGGATTTACAGTGCAGAGCGATTTCCTGATAGTCAATCTATCTCTTTAGGCAACCAGGGATATCTAGAAGAAGAAACTCTGAATTTTATCGTCGGGAAATACTATGTTAAGCTTCTCTGTTTTGACAGCGGGGAGGAATCTGCGAACTTTCTGAAGATTTTTTCGAAGGAAGTTGTGAAAAGAGTCAAAGATAGAGGAGATCTCCCGCCTGCCCTTGCCTTTTTCCCTGATCAAGGGCTCGTACGAAACAGCGAGAAGTTTATCTTGCGCAATTTTATGGGCTATAGTTTTCTCCACAACGGATACCTGGCTAACTATAAACTTGGGGACCTTGAGTTTGATTGTTTTTTGATTGAGGGAGAAAACCCTGACGATGCCCAGAACATGCTAAAGCAATATCTGGAGAGAAGGAACAAGCAGAGCGTAGAGGAAATTTCTGCAGGTTATCGCATCAAAGACCGTTACTACCACAACATTTATCTAGGCAGAGTTAAGAATTACCTCTGCGGGGTAATGAAAATAAAGGACGAGTTTTTAGAAGTAGGGGATAAGTACTTTGGAATGTTGATCGAATCTTTAAAAAAATAATTATACTCTAAAAAGGGGACAGGCTACTTTTTCTAGAAGAAGGAGGATTATCTATGCTAGAGGACAGTTCAGGTAGAAAAGTGGCCTGCTTACATTTTTTCTGGCTTTATTTAATTGTTTTTCTCTTTTCAGAAAAAGTAGCCTGTCCCCTTTTTTTAATTTTGATTTTAATCCTAAATAGATTATAATGAGCAAAGAATTTAAGAAGAGCCGATGCAAGGGAATAAAGTTATTGCTGCCGCTCTTATAATTCTTGTTATTTTTGTCGTGGGGGTTTTTCTAAAACAGGCAAAGCCTGTTCTTTTTCCCTTTTTTTTGGCAATCTTTCTTTCCTTTATCCTCTCTCCAATCCTGGATTTCTTGACTCGCAAGAAAATTCCTCGAGCTGTTTCTATCTTATTTATTCTATTAATCAGTTTTTTTATTATCTACCTCTTAGGGCTTCTTTTTTATTCGAGCGGCAAAACTTTTGCCTCTGAGTTTCCAAAATACGGTCAGAAGATAAGCTCGATTTTAGCTTCGATCCAAGAGCAACTCAAGCTCACCTTTCCTAAGTGGGAAACTGTGGATTGGGTCGGACAACTTGATATTAACAAAATAGGAGGTTTTCTCCTTGCCTCTCTCGGTCCCTTTTTCTCTTTTATTGTTCTTCTTTTTCTGGTTTTCATCTTTCTTATTTTTATTTTAGCGGGCAGAGGAAATGTAAAAACAAAAATTGAAAAATCTTTTAGTAAAGAGAGAGCCTTACAGATTATCGATGTTATTCAGAAGATCGATAAACAAATCCAGAGGTACTTGGCTATAAAAACAATAATTAGCTTTTTCACGGGTGTTCTGGCAACCATTGTCCTGATGATTTTTGGTGTCGATTTTGCCATAGTTTTTGGCTTTTTCACATTTATCCTGAATTATATTCCTAACATCGGATCCATAATAGCCACTGCTCTGCCTTTAACCGTCGCAGTTTTTCAATTCGAAACTCTCTGGCCAGCTTTTTGGATTTTGATCATTCTGGGCTCGATTCAGATGACTATAGGAAACTTTATTGAGCCGAGGGTGATGGGACAGGGATTGGGATTGAGTACTCTTGTTGTTCTTTTTTTCCTCTTTTTCTGGGGCTGGCTGTGGGGGATTGCGGGCATGATTTTAGCTGTTCCCACTGCTGCGACTATAAAAATTGTCTGCGACAATATCCCTCAGCTTCATTTTGTCGGGGAACTTATGAGCAAGGGATAAAAATTCTATAGCATCTCTTCTATTTTATCTTCATGCTGATTCGGGTTATATCCCGTGCCCAGTAGATATAAAGAGGTTTTCCTTTTATATTCTTGAGGAGTAAAGAATCCCAATGTCGACTGTCCATGCTTTTATCACGGTTATCCCCTAAAACAAAACAGTGATCAAAAGGCACAATAACAGGGCCAAAATTATCTCTTCCTGGGTAAACCTTGTTATCATGATGAGCTTTATAGCCTTCCGGGAGGGGGACATCGTTTAAGTAAACCTGTTTGCTCTTTATCTCTATTTTCTCCCCTTCCAGGGCGATAATCCTTTTGATAAAAATTTTAGCGGGATCTCTGGGAGACTGGAGAACGACTAAATCCCCTCTTTGTAGTTTGTTTTTCTGGAAATATTTTAAATCGGCGACTAAATAATCACCGACGCGTAGAGTTGGTTCCATGCTTCCTGTGGGCATTTTGTATGCACTGAATCCCAATACTTTATTCATCAAAAAATTTGGAGGGAGCAGGACAATACTGTTGACTAAGAGAATAATGAGGAGATAGATATACCACTTATTGTATGGCTTGAGGACGAACTCTTTTTTCTTGATGGCCGTAAAGAATGCTTCGCCGATAATAAATAACAGGAAACACATAAAGATTAGGAGAATAATAGCCAATCCGTAAAAGCTATGATGGAGTCCTATTCGGAACATTATAATTGGTAGTAAAATTAGAGATAAAAGGAGGATAATTCCTTTTATAATCTGACCGTTATACAGCTGACCCAGGCCGGGAGCCAGCGAGGATAAAATCGCTGCCACTATTGGTTTTCTTTTTATCTTCTCCATCATTATTCTCCCTAAAATTAAGGGATGATGATTTTTTTCTGGCGGGATAGAAATATAGGAATTTGCTTTTTCAAGTTGCTATAATTTTCAATGTGTCTTGCCTTATTCACCATTCTCGATCTTGTTTTCGTTTATATCAAAATTAGAAGAGGCGGTCAATTTATGAAAAAGCTAAAGACGGATTCCTATTTTTTGATTTGACTCCTTCTTCAAAAATTGTTATTCTTTTGCCACCCAGGGAAGAGGGAAAAATGGGTATAAAATGTCCTCAGTGTCACTTTGAAAACCCTGAGGATACTATCTATTGTGGTAAGTGTGCCACTCAGCTTAAGTCCTCTGAGGAGGTCTCTGCCTCTCCTACAGAAACTGTCGAACCGCACAAAGAAGAATTAACCTCAGGCTCTACCTTTGCTGGAAGATATCAGATTATAGAAGAACTGGGTAAAGGCGGAATGGGCAAAGTTTATAGAGTAGTTGATAAGAAGTTAGATGAAGAAGTGGCCTTAAAACTCATAAAACCTGAAATAGCCTTTGATAGGAAAACAATCGAGCGATTTAGCAAAGAATTGAAATTTGCCCGTAAGATTGTCCATAAGAATGTAGGACGTATGTATGAACTCATGGAAGATGAAGGTAGATACTTCATCACTATGGAATATGTATCAGGTCAAGATTTAAAGGGATTAATCAGACAAACAGGTCAACTAACAATAGGAAAATCTATATCCATAGCTAAACAAGTGTGTGAGGGATTGGCAGAGGCTCACAAGCTGGGGGTCGTCCATCGAGATTTAAAACCCCACAATATTATGATAGATAAAGAGGGGAATGCCAGGATTATGGATTTTGGCATTGCAAGATCCCTTGAAGCAGAGGGGATAACAGATGCAAAAGCTATTATTGGAACGCCGAAGTACATGTCTCCCGAGCAGGTTGAAGGAGAGGAGGTAGACCAGCGTTCTGATATCTATTCTTTGGGAATAATCATTTATGAGATGGTAACCGAGAAGACACCTTTTGATGGCGATACCGCGTTGAGCATAGCTTTGAAGCACAAGACGCAAGCTCCTCCAGAACCGAGGGAATTTAATGCCCAGATTCCTGAGGATTTAAGCCAAGTGATACTTAAGTGCCTGGAGAAAGATAAACAGAAAAGGTATCAGAGTGCAGAGGAGGTCCTTTCAGAATTAAGCAGCATAGAGAAAAGATTTCCGACAGAGAAGATGATTATCTCAGAGAAAAGGCTTGGGTTAGAAACTAAAAGAAAGCGTTTTCAAAGTTTTTTAATCCCAGGAATTGTTCTTTTTGTTGCCGTAATCATTGTTGCTGGGTATTTTTTCTTTGGTCAACTTCGAAAAAATGGGGAGATTAGCACTAAATCAATCGGCGAGATGAAATGGAAAAGCTCTATCGCCATGCTCCCTGTCGAAGATTTAAGTCCGCAAAAAGATCAAGAATCACTTTGTGAAGCGATGCATGACGATATAATTACAAAACTCCGCATACTAATCCCCGATTTGAGAGTCATGTCAAAGCTTGCAGTCATGAGGTATACAAATAAGGATAAAAGTTCCACAGAAATTGGCAAGGAATTGAATGTCGAAACAATTCTTGAATCAAGTCTCCGAAAAGCAGGTGAAAATATCCAAATGAACGTAAGGTTGATTAATGTAAAGGATGGTTCTGTCATCTGGTCATACACTTTCAAGGAGAAGTCTGAAGGGCTTTTTAAAATTCAGGATGAGATATTCCAAGCTATTGCTTCGGAATTGAAGGTTCATCTCCAAGAAGAACAAATCCCGGTGATAAAAACAAGAGAACCAAAAAATATTAAAGCAAGAGAATATTATGTTTGGGGAAATCATTTTGAAGAGAAATACGCTAATTCTCGCCAGGAAAAAGATTTTGAGGAGGGAGTGAAAAATTATACAGAAGCTCTCAAGATCGATCCGAATTATGCCTTAGCCTATTGGAGTCTTGGCGATATTTACCAATTGCATTTTGCCTTCTCTCACTACGAAAACTGGAAAAGTTATGACTTGATGAATAAAAGTTATGAATCGGCTTACCAGATAAACCCAAATTTAGCAGAGGCAAACCTCGGTCTTGGATGGGCTTACTTTTTTAAAGAAGATTTGGACAGATCTTATTATTTTTTTAAGAAAGCCTTCGAGTTAGATGCTCATAATCCACTTGTTAGTTTTAACTTTGGATCTTTCCTCAGGAGCATCGGATTGTATTCACAGGCTATTAATTATTATTCTAGGTCCATTGAGCTTGATCCTTTATCTATATTACCTTATGTGATGCTATCTGATTGCTATGTCCGCATCGGAGAATTTGATGAAGTCGCAGATTGTGTAAATAAAGCATTAGATATAGAAGAAGATAATTACTGGTTTTATCTTGCGTATGCTGAAGCACTTATTATGATGAAAAAATACGATGATGCAGGAGAAAAAATCGGCCGAGCAGAAAAACTCAATCCCAAAAGTCCTAAAATCAGGAATTGTCGTGCTTTAATATTGGCAATAAAGGGAGAAAAAAAGAAAGCTCTGACCCTGATTGAAGGAATTGAAGGAAGAGATAAGTATCGCTATGATATTACAAGCATTTATTCTGTTTTAGGAATGAAAGATAAGGCCATTGAGAACATTAAAATAGGGATAGATACAGGATTTCGAGAGCTAAAAGAATATCGTTACACGTATCAAGTTTTAATAAATAATCCTTTTTATGAAAGCCTGCATGATGATCCTCGTTTCAAGGAAATAGTGGACAGAGAAAAGAAAAAGTATGACGAAAGGCTAGAGCGGTATGGTCAATTCTGATGAATGGAGAATATGAGTACTCCTCACCTTTTTTATAAATGATTCTGGAGGGCAGCTAGATTATCTCTAATAAAACTTAGAAGAGGAGGTTAAGAAATACACGGGCAAAGCAAGGAGGGGAATGTTTAATTTTATTTGCTCGGAAAAATCAACTATCATTCCCTGATTTTTTTCATAAACGGAAATGATAGATAAAATATATCTAATTAATTGATCTGAAAAGGAGGTTCTAAATGAAAAGAATTATTGCTATTTCAATTTGCTTAGTTTTTGTGTTATCAGCTAGCACGATTCCTCTTGCTCAAGAAAGAATGGAAAAAAGAATGACATTCAAAGAATTTAAAGAAATGGTTTATACTAGCATTCAGGAACGAAATGAAAATTTGGTAAGTCTTTTTAAAGAAGAAAAATATGACAAGATGGCTGAAATATTCTCACGTTATTCAAAGATTGTGACGCATGAAGATAAAGAAATTCTAGCAAGAGAGAGCGCAGATTATTGGAGAAAAGTGGCCAAGTTGGGAGGAACCGATTTACATTTCAAATTGAAGTTTTTTACTGGATGGGAATTAATGTTACGCGAAAAACCTCATCCTGAAGAAACAGATTTTGTAATTTTTGAAATTTCCATGTTCTCCTTCACAATTGGATCTAACGGTGATGATACAAATGGCGGTAGGACAGAATCGGCCCAAAGACATAGAGTAATGTGTGAAATAGATTGATAATATCCTGAAAAATTAACCTAGCAGTCAATTTGAAAAAGCAAGTAGATTCTTAAATAAGAGAACCAAACCCCAATTTTTCCCCACATCTTCAGGAAAAGGTTTGCACCTTCCATTTTAGTAGTTCACCTTGGCTTATTTGTCATTAAAGCTTGATATCTATAATCATAAAATGGAATATAGGAATTTAAATCAAGAAGTAGTGATGATTTTTTTCTGGCGGGATAGATCCTTTATTCTGGCGAAGCGCCTTAGGACCTGTTCGATATAATTTCTGCCGTCGAAGTCTCCCCTTGCCCAGAATTTGACTCCAAATATGATCCGCTCCAGGCACTGGATTTTTTCTTCTCTCTTATAGGTCGCCACTTCTCCCGGGAGGATGATCTTTCGTTCGTATCGGCATCTTTCTATATTCTGAAAGATCGCCTCTCCGATTTCGTTTTTTGGCTTGATTTTTTCTTCTTGAGTGATGAGAAGTCCTTTTTCTTTTTCAATCTTTTCTCTGGCATACTGCAGAGATAAAAGGGCTTCCTTATCAGTAAAATCCTCTTTTTTTTCTGCGTATTCTTTCAAAGGTGCTTCTATATGGACAGCAAGCCAGGCCATCCTCTCATCATTCAAAATGTCTTCTTCTGGGGAAAGAGCTCTTGGGAAGGTTGCTGGCTTCTTTTCAATAATTCGCTGCTCCTGGTAGGGTTTGTGTTTCTCGAGAAAGGTACAGCTTTGAGGGCAGTGTATTTCTTTTTCCCTGAGGAGACCGCAGCAAAGGCTGCACAGGTAATCTCCTAGGGCAACGCATTGCCTTTTTCCCTTTCTTTTTTTACATTTAGAGCATTTAGCCATTTGAGACAGGTTAAAGAGTGCGCTTTTAAAATTATAAAGAAATAATCAGGCACTTAACAGGTCAAGTGGAAGGCACCGATCGTCTTTTTTTTGGAAGCGAATTTGTTGAAACTTTGAACAGCCTTTTTTGTATTTTCGATGATAAGCTCTATCCCCTGAGATTGAGCTTGACTTTTCACTTCTTCTTCCACGCTCACTATACCGTAGAAACCGGTGCCGACTACGAAGACTTCAGGCTTCTCCTTGAGGACATCTTCAATGTCTTCGAGGCAAAGGTTATGACCAGATTTTCGCCACCAGGACTCATTTATTCTGTCTGGAAAAATGATAAGGTCAGAGGTGTATGTGCGACCATCCACATTCATTCGGCCAAAATCGTAAGATTCAATCATCTTCTTTTCTTCATGATGAATGTATCAGAGGTGAATGCCTTCATTTTTTTCCCAAAAAAATTCTTTAGGGCTTTTTGAGCAGCTTTTTGTTCAGCTTTCTTTTTGGAATTGCCTTTTGCCTTTGCCAGAGATTCCTTTTCGAAGAAAACTTCAACCACAAAGTTTTTCTTATGGTCGGGTCCCATTGTTGTGATGGTCTTATAAACAGGAGCAGGGAGATTTTCCCTCTGGAGATATTCTTGCAGAGCTGATTTATAGTTGTTGATTAAGTGACTATGGGCCCTTATTTTTTTGAAAAGAGAATCAAGGAGAGTATGCAGAAAATTTCTGGCGGCATCAAGTCCACCGTCTATATAGATAGCTGCTACTACTGCTTCGAAGGCTCCGGCTAAAATAGTCTTTTTTTTCCTCCCTCCGCTTTTTTCCTCCCCCTTGCCCAAGAGTATATTTTTGTCAAGCTTTATTTTCTTGCTGAAGGAAGAAAGCGAAGACGTTTTTGCTGCAGAGGATTTGAGCTTGGAGAGCTCACCTTCGGATGTATGAGGATAGGTGGTAAGGAGGTAGTCAGCAATGACGAGGCCAAGAACAGAATCTCCTAAGAATTCTAAAGTTTCATTGTCCGATTCCACACTTTGTGGATTTTCGTAAGCGTAAGAACTGTGGGTCAGGGCTTGGATTAGAAGAGACTTGTCTTTGAAACGATAGCCTAGCTTTTTTTCGAAGAGGGGGATATTTATTTTCATGAAGAAACTTATTTTTCCTCCTGGTTCGATTCCTATCTTATATAAGCTTTTTTAAGAAGAGAAAGGATATACGATTTTTCCTCCAACGATTGTCATTGCCGGAGTTCCTTTCAATTTCCAGCCTTGAAAAGGATTATTCCTGCTTTTTGATTTAAAGGTATTGACATCAACAACAATTTCTTTGTGAAGATCCAAGATGGTCAAATCAGCGTCGGCTCCCACACATATTTTCCCCTTGTTTTCGAGTCCAAGAAATAGAGAGGGAGTAGTGGATATCATTTTAATGAATTTATTGAGTGAAATGATATTTTTGCTCACAAGCCTATCCAGAAGTAGAGAAACGGCTGTTTCTAGACCGTTTATGCCACAGGGGGCTTTATCAAATTCAACGTCCTTTTCATCCGGCGTATGAGGAGCATGGTCAGTAGCAAAGACATCCACAATTCCTTCCTTAACTGCTTGAATTAAAGCTTGGATATCTTCTTTGCTTCTAAGGGGAGGATTTACTTTCAGGCTCGTGTCATAACCTTCAAGATAGGAATCGGTCAAAATAAGATGATGGGGAGCAACTTCTGTTGTGACTTTTATCTTTTTTTTCTTTGCATTTCTGACAATGTCCACAGCTCCTTTGGTACTCAAATGTGCAATATGAATATTTGCCTCAGCCTCTTGGGCAAGAATTGTGTCTCGAGCAACTATTATCTCCTCAGATGAAGCTGGGATGCCTTCTAGACCAAAGAGATAAGAATAATAACCCTCGTGCATTACACCTTCACTGCTTAGGTTCTTATCCTCGCAGTGCTCAATGATAAGAGTGTTTAGAGGTTTTGAATATTCCAGAGCACGACGCATGAGCTGACTGTCTTTTACAGATTGACCGTCGTCAGAAAAAGCAACAGCTCCTGCATCCACTAAGTCAGCCATATCTGTTAGTTCTTCGCCTCTTTGTCCTTTTGTTATGGATGCTATGGGAAAGATATTGACAACAGCTCTTTTCTTTGCCTCAGAGAGAATATACTCTGTCAACCCACGATTATCATTAATAGGATCAGTGTTAGGCATGCAGGCGACAGAAGTGAAACCTCCTTTGGCTGCAGCAAGAGCCCCGGTCTCAATGGTTTCTTTATCCTCCTGGCCTGGCTCTCGAAGATGGGCATGCATGTCTATAAAGCCTGGAGCGACTACTAACCTTGAGGCATCGATGATTTTTGCTCCCTTAGTCGCGATTTTTGCTTTTATCTCAGCAATTTTCCCCTTTTCTATTAAGAGATCTAACTTAGCGTCTTTTCCCGAAGAGGGATCAATGACTCTTCCGTTCTTAATCAAAAGCTTCACGATCTTTTCCTCCCAGCAAAAGGTAGAGAACCGCCATCCTGACCGCAATCCCGTTTTCTACCTGCTTGAGTATGACGGATTTCGCCGAATCAGCCATATCTGCTGAGATTTCGACACCCCTATTTATAGGACCAGGATGCATTATAATTGCGCTCTTTTTTGCGCGCCGGAATCTTTTTTCAGTCAGACTGTAAAGATTTCTGTATTCCCGAATAGATGGGAAGTAGTTTTTTTGCTGCCTTTCCAGCTGGATTCTGAGCATCATGATCACATCTGCTCCTTCCAGAGCTCTATCGATGTTGAAGTCTATGTCAACTCCAAATTTCTTTAATTCCAGGGGAACTAGAGGAGGGGGGCCAATAAGAACGACTCTTACTCCAAGTTTTCGGAGGAGAAAGATGTTGGATCGTGCGACTCGACTGTGAAGGATGTCTCCAACAATTGTAACTTTCAGGTCTTTAAAATTCTTTTTTTCCTGTCTTATCGTGAAGGCGTCAAGAAGTGCCTGGGTGGGATGCTCGTGAGATCCATCGCCCGCGTTTATGATGTGGGACTGACAGAAGGTAGTGGCAAAGTGGGGAACTCCTGAGCAAGAATGTCTGATTATTATAGCATCGGGATTCATGGCTTCGAGGTTTAAAATGGTGTCTTTCAAACTTTCTCCCTTAACTGTGCTGCTTGCGTCCTGATTAAAATTAACAATATCTGCGCTCAATCTTTTTGCTGCCAGCTCGAAAGAACTCCTAGTCCGGGTGCTGGGTTCAAAGAAGAGGTTGATTATGGTTTTCCCTCTTAAAGTTGGGACTTTCTTTACCTCTCGGGTAGAAATTTCATAAAAGGATTCTGCTGTATCCAGCACGGTAATAATTTCTGAAGGAGTTAGGCCCTGGATACCGAGAAGATGTTTATGTTTGAAGTCCAATTTCCTTTTCCTATTTCACTCCAGGAGGCTCTGTGATAAGGACCTCATCGATTTTGTCGATTTCTTTGAGCTGGACTTGGACAACCTCTCGCTTTGAGGTCGGAAGAAATTTCCCTACGTAATCAGCTCTGATAGGCAGCTCACGATGACCGCGGTCGATGAGGACAAGAAGCTGAATTGTCTTGGGCCGCCCCAAGTCGATCAAGCTGTCCATGGCAGCCCGGATTGTTCTTCCAGTAAAGAGAACGTCATCCACAAGAAGGACATCTTTTTTAGCTACAGAAAAATTTATATCTGTCTTCTTAACCATATGCTGAGCTTCTGATTCAGAGAAATCATCTCGATAGAGCGTTATGTCCAAAACCCCTACTGGAATATCCCTCTTTTCTAGCTCCTTGATTAATTTCGATATTCTCTTTCCCAGATAAATGCCTCTTGTCCTTATCCCGACGATAACCAAATTCTTCAGGTTGCGGTTGCGTTCAATGATTTCAGTGGTCATTCGTTGGATGGCTCTTTTTATCTTACGGGAATCCATTATCCTGGCTTTAATTTTTTCTAACATAAAATGACTCCTGAATTGGGGGGAAACTTTGTTCCTTTTTTGAAAAAAAATTCATTCTTTCCCTAAAAAACTATCTAGTTTTTTTATACTATAGAGATTTTCCCCTTAAAAAGCAAGGTTTATGAGTAAAAAGACCCAATAAGCATTAGATTCTTGTGGGATAGGTTTAAGCACCATTAAGCATTATTAAGCACTTTTTGTTACGCGTGTGTGACGTGGGGATAGTCTATATATATAGAGCGTCTGACTACGAATCAGAAGGTCGTAGGTTCGAATCCTGCCGGGCGTACCAGCCTTTCCTCTGTTAAGTCCTCATTTTGGCGTGGTCAACCGTACTCATAGTTAGGCAAGTTTAGGCAAAATCTGTGACGTGAGATGTGACGCGCGGAGGGGTCTATAATAAAAAGGCCAAGCCCGAAAGCCTGGCCGCGCCGATGTGCAAGAAACACATCATGATTTGCACTTGAGCAAATTATTGTTGTCATACTTTGAGAAAAATGTCAAGGGTGATTTTTTAATCGTAGGGGGTGATGTTTTGTGGAGCCGACCGGCATCGCACCGGCATACTCAAGTGCAAATCATGAGCTGTTTCTAATAACCGGCCCCACGAACTCTACTCAGCTGCAGCGTGAGCTTCTTTACAATTATTAAAGTACTTCTTTATCGAGTTATTGTCAAGGATGGTTGCGAATCGTTGCAAAATTCATGCCAAATTCTTATACTCCGCCATCAGTCTATCATGCGGAGAGAGGTCTCTCCCTTCTCATTTGACTTTACGAGAGCCTGAGAGTAAAATCACTTAGAATTTGTCAGCATCAAAATTTTAATTAAGGAGGTTGGTATGCCTTTTACTGATGAGACTATTCAGCAAGTATGGGAAAAAGGTACGGTTGTATCAAACAATGACCCAAATCTGTTCCGATGGGATGTCTGTAAGGCTTGGATTCGCCGAGACCATTATGGAAATAGAGACTCTCAGTACGGGTGGGAGATTGACCACATAAAATTAGAATCAGAAGGTGGTACAGATGATCTTAGAAATCTCCGTCCTCTCCAATGGCAGAATAACGCCGCCAGACAACCCGGCAGTTTCGACTGTGTGGTCACTTCATCTGGTGGAGATAATGTTCGTGTCAGATAAAGGGAGGTCAAAGAATGAGAAAAAAAGCCAAAATCAAAGAAGCGGAATACTTCCTAGCCCGGATGAAAGAGGAGCAGGACAATAGAGAGAATTTTGAGTTTAACCTTAGTGCCTTCCTTTCAGCCGCGCGTTCAGTACTCCAGTACGCATACGAGGAAGTGAAGAGGGCGAGGACAAGAGAGATGAGGTGGTACGAGAATTCTGTGTCAGGAAGTGAGATAACAGGATTTTTAAAAGACAAGCGAGACAACAACATTCACATAGACCCAGTCAAACCTCAAGCACATTATCATGTAGAAGTCCATGAAGTTATAGGTTTTTCTGGTTCATTGGAGGACGAAGTAAGAGACAAGAGCGGAAAGGTGATTGCACGAGGCTCACCGAAGAAACCTACACCCCGACCAGTAAAACAAAAGAAGCATGATGTTCCAGCAAAGGTAGAAGTCAAATACAAATTTCGTGACTGGACTGGAGATCAGGATGTCCTGACTTTATGCGAGAGCTACATTCAGGAGCTTGAAAAAGTAGTCAAGGACGGAGTCAGCAAAGGATTCATAACTGAGTAGAAACATCAATCATCCACACTTAAACACTTTATCCCGTGCTAGCGTGACCTTCGCCGCTCAAGTCAATACTCCCAAAAACGACAGGGCGATCTGCGTCGCAGTTTATCGATTATGTCAACTAACTACCCCAAGAGAAGTCCCTTTTTGAGTCTTTCCCGTATTATTTCTTAACTTGCGGGATAAAGCCCTTAGAATTTACCTTAATTTGGAATAGCAAAAGTCAATAATGGGGTATTTAAATTACAAAATGGGATATTAGAAACCATGATAATCCTCATTGTCTCCGTCTAAATATCTGATTCCCCCAAGTCCCAAGCCCTCACCATGCCTATAAATACCAAGTAAGATTTAGACCCCTCCCTCTATCCTCTGCCTATAGCTGAGTATAAGGCTATGGCTTCTCTGTGCTATCATGCCAGGATGCCCAGTATCAAGGGAAAGCCCAAATGACCACCCGTTACCCCCCATGGTATTAATTCTTTAATGATAATCACGGCTTGAACACAGAGATAGTTTCAAAGCATTTGCGGTCTGGTAGGAGATTATTGATATGGAATCAGGGCTATAAAATATGGGATATTTTTTAGCATATGGGGAGTCTGTCTTAAGGAGTATATATACTACTTAAGATGATAAAAGTGGGTTTGTTATAGTCTTTGCCCCGAAACTCTTGATTGAGATAAGAGGATTGAGTGATTGCTTGTATCTATGTAAGTAAGAATGGATTGAAAAGTTCCTAGAAAACTGCGTAATAATATAAAAAATTTTTAAAACATTGGCAGGATTAAGAAGTACTGTATTTCAGCCTGATATGCTCCTTATTTTAATTCCTATGGTCCAAAGACATGGACCACATTATTCCATGAATCCACAACATATAGATTATTATCTATATCAAAACAAACTCCCCAGATTCCAGGGCTAATCCCAGGAACAACAAACTCCTCAATGAATCCTCCGTACTCATCGTATATCTGAATCATCCCTTCAAACCAGTCTGTTACATACACAAGCCCGTAGTTGTCCACAGCAAGTCCCCCACAATTATCACATTGGCCTGGGGCTGTTCCAGGACCACTAAACTGGCTTAGGTATACACCATTATTTGTGAATGCCTGAACACGACCGTTGCCGCTATCGAGAACATACAATCTTCCGCCGTCTAGGCTTGCCCCAATGTCAATTGGTCCATTGAACTGACCATTTCCAGAACCAAGGATACCCCATGTAAGCACTGGGGCAAATGTGTAATCAAACCATCTTACCACATGGTTGGTTCGGTCAGGTACATAGATATCTCCGTTCTCAGCAATAAAACTGTCCCCTGGACTACCCGTGGTGGAAAATTTGTTAATATAATTTCCATCAGTATCAAATATCTGTATCCTGCTATTCCCGAAGTCCCCTACATAAAGATATCCATCAGGTGCATATTCAATAGAACTGGGGCGATCAAATTGGCCGTCTCCAGTACCTAAGGAACCCCACTGATCTAGGTAATTTCCATCAGAATCAAATTTTTGTATTCGGTAGTTAAAACCATCAGCAACATAAATATTTCCACTATCATCTACAGCAACATCTGTGGGATAGTCTAACTCTCCATCTCCAGTCCCGGAACTTCCGAATGAAAGTTTGAAAATATACAGCCCTGTAAGAATTACCTCATTGCTCGGAGTAGATGCTCCTGGAATGTTGTAGGCATAAACCTTATAGTAGAAATAATTCGTGGGCTTTGAGCCAAACACATCCACGTAAAAAGAGGAATACCTGTTGGTAACGGTTGTGACCAATGTGGAACTCTCTGTCACNNTTGTCCATACAATTTCCGCTGATGCTGTGGTACTGTTGAACCGCGGTGTTGACAGAACCACAGCACTCGGATTCGCTGGATTCCCTTGGTCCCCTTGAGACCCTGCTGGTCCTGTTGGCCCTTTACACGCCGTATTAAAAACCAGCAACAGAGCAAAGAAAATGCTTAAATATATCACTTTTTTCATCTTAACCTCCTTGTTAGTTTATTTGCAAATAGCAAACACATAACACTCTTGAGAAATCCTGTCAATAGTATTCTGCCAGTTGATAAAGATAGATAGAGGCTCTTATATTTTAGTTTGATGCCCATATCTAATATACAACACAATGAAGCCTATAGAAGATAGTCAGTTTTATGATACAAAATATTTTTAGCATAATGGAGAGAGTTCATTTAGTGTCTATATAGAGGTCTAAAGATGCCCCGATTTAAAAAGTTGCCTGTCTTCTCTTTTGGTTCTGTGCTTGCCCGATTTGTCCATCAAGATAGATATTGCTGTGCGGGTAAAAATGGATTGAAAAGTTGGATTGACCAACACTTGAATTGGCAGCAGGTGTCAAATCAAGTTCTGCTCAGAGGGTGATTATCTATTTCTCCCCCTCCTTCGGCTTAAGCTCCATGCCGAGTTGCTGATAAAACCTTAAAAGGTTATTTTCTTCCCAACTTTCAGCAATTTTTCGATTTTCAATTCGTATTATTTCAATGCCACTAAATTCAATCTTATTGCCTGTAGCAGGGATTCCTTCAACGTCCCCTGTATGAGTACCCCTGAGGGCATACCTCGTTATTACCTTGTCTCCTTTTACGATTACATCTTCGTTAATAAAAGTCATATCAGGAAATGCTGTCTTATGCTGCTCAATAGCCTTTCTATTAATCTCTATTATTTCTTCTGAGGAATAATCGCCTCCGTCCGATGCATGCCATACAAAGTCAGGAAAAAGATTTCCTTTATTGCTTCTAAATCGCCACTTTCCCATGCTTCATTGTACCGTGTAGCAAAAGCCTTATTCGCTTCCTCAACTGCTGCCTGGGCTTTGAATTCTTCAAGCTCTGCCATCGCTTCTTTGTCCTGGCAGCCGACCATAAAGCATAAAATCAGAGCCATGGATAGAATAATGATAAGTTTTTTCATGTTGCCCTTCCCACTGATTATTTCTTTCTATTTTAGTTAAAATCTTGATGTTTTGAAGGAGTATTAATGTCTTCCCTTTTTTTCAGCCATTTTTCAATTTGGGCTTTTTGGTTCTCATAGATTTCCTGTTCTTTTTTTATCAAGTCGATCGCTTCAGGCATCGAAGGCAAATTGGTAGGATACACAGGTAGTGTTGATAGATCTTCCCCTGCAAGAGCTTTTTCCGCGATTCGAAAACTTCGCTCTACAAATTCATTCACTAACTCTTTTCCCATTTCTTTTGATGCTTGTGCGGGCGCATTCCAATAGCCTTGCCAGTCGGCTCTTTCGTATGCTCGAAGAAACTCACCGAAATCCTTTGTTACAAAAGGCGGTAAGTCCTTGTATACTGGTTTGACCAGGTTGCCACATAGGTAGAGATTCGCAGAAGTTTCCGCTGCACAAGCGTGGCCTGCCATCCCATATCTTTCCAACCAATCCTCTCCTAGGTACTTCTTTATTACCTCCTCGGTGTAAAAACCTTCGCCGAAGACTAGACCGGTTATGTGTATCATCCTTGTGTTGTATGTCTCGCTGACGAAAGCAGCCGCATCATTAAAAGCGACATTATGCAAGGGACCTCCATGAGAATGAATGATGAATATATTCTTGAATCCTTTGCGCGCTATAGTCACTCCGAGATCGATTGCTAGATTTCGTAAAGTTTCAAATCTGACCATAAAGTCACCAATATGATCGAATTGCCGGGCTATCCCGCCAGCGCCTCCAATAATGTGTCAAAGATCTCCC
>JABAOC010001519.1_pt2 | contig 124649 bp, 101 predicted proteins | sample 7062161 | NCBI WGS metagenome assembly JABAOC01 (sample SAMN14538625, study PRJNA623070) | marine sediment metagenome | biome: marine biome [ENVO:00000428]; feature: marine pelagic biome [ENVO:01000023]; material: deep marine sediment [ENVO:00002113] | place: India: Gulf of Khambhat ... | reverse complement strand
GGCAGGTGCCGCGTGAGCGGACAGCTGGCCTAACCTCGGACGAGCAGGTCGGCCAGCTGTTCAGCCGCTGCCGTTCCACTCAAGAAAGCACCTTCGATGCGGTCCCCGCCCAGCCAGTCTCCGCAGACGGCCAGTCGGGCGTCGTGGTCGATGATGCAGCCGTCGGTGCGCGGCTCGAGCGAGCGGGCGTAACGCCAACGGTGTGCTTCGAGGTGGACGGGGCGCAGATCAGCAAGCTCGGCCACGGTCGCGAACTCGCCCAGCAGCATCTGTGCGACGTCGCCGGCCTCGTCTTCGATGTGCTCCGCTGACCACGTCGGGCCTGCGTGTAACACCCAAACCTCCGTTGTCTGCGGCCGCTGAGGCTTGCTGGAATCTCGCGCGATCCAAACCAGCGGGTTGTCCTCGACGAAGGCGGCGTCGTACGCCAGGGCTAAAGGCTCGGGAAGGGCAGCCAGCACCGCCCAGCACGGAAGCATGTCGACGGCATCGCAGGCGTCGGCGAGAGCCGGCGCCGCCTCCCGCAGTAGAGTCGACGTCTGCGGGGCCGGGGCGCTGCTCACCAGAGCGTCAAACCGACCGAGGTCAACGCTTCCGGCACGCAGTCGCCAGCCCCCGCGCTGCGGCGGATGGATCCCATCGACGCGAGTCTGCCAAGTAACGTTCAAGTCAGCCGCTAGCTCACGCGCTAAGCGACTCATCCCCGGAACACCGACGTAGCGGGGCACATCGCCTTTGGTCACGCACGAACCGTTGGCCTGCAGCTCGACGACCCGCCCATGCCACTCTGCCGCGATTCCGCGCCGCTCCCAGGCGGCGACTTGCTCGGCAAAGCGAGCGGAGCGCACGGTGAAGTACTGGGCGCCGTGATCGACCCGCCAGCCATCGCGCCGCCGCGTGGACGCACGACCGCCGGCGCCCCGCGATTTCTCGAACACGCTCACAGCGCAGCCTCGACGGGTTAGCTCTTGCGCGCAGGCGAGCCCCGAGATGCCTGCCCCGATCACGGCTACTGACGGCGCTCCCAGCCGCGGGTAATTCACGTCAGTTCAGCCCGCTCGGAGCCAAGAACCACTCGATCTGACCCTGCTTGAGCCTGAGCCGCGCCGAGCCTGGTTCGCGAGCGTCACTGCCAGTGCGGGCCGCCACGAACTCGACGATGCCCTGGGCCGCCAACTCCTTTGCCACGGAACGAGCGCGCTCGATCAGCGCTCGCCAGCTCTCACCGCCCACGGCCAAGGCCGCCTCACGCAGCGTGATCGTACCCCCTGGGCCACGGGACCCGAGCAGCCGCAGAACCGCCATCTCCAGCTCACGGTCGATCTCATCTACCAGGCTCCAGAACCTGGGACTGCTGCTCTTTTCGAGCATGGTTTAATCCTTTCTATAGCAACGACTTGAGTGCCGTCGCCGATGATCGAGGCGAGGCGCCAACCTGGTCCATCCTCGCCTGTCGAACACAAGATGAGGGCTTGGACTGGTTTTGTCAATGGTGTGTCCAATATACTACTTGACAAATCATGGACAATTGCTATCTTGTCGGCGTGGGAAACAAGGATCAACGACAGGAGGGGATTCCTGATGGATAAACAGAAGCTAATCGAGCGCCTGAACGAGGACCTGGCCGGGGAGCTGGGGGCCATCATTCAGTATTTGACGTACGCGGCGAAGGCCACCGGCCCGTATCGGCCGCAGCTGGTGCAGTTCTTCTTGGGCGAGGTGGCGGATGAACAGCTGCATGCGCAGTTCCTGGCCAACAAGATCGTGGCTCTGGGCGGTGAGCCGACCACGGAGGCGCGGCCCGTCCCGGCGGCCGAGACGAATCTCGAGATGGTGAAGGCGGTGCTGGAGGCGGAGCGCCAGGCGACCCGGGACTACACCGAGCGTGCCAAGCAGGCCGAGGTGTACGGCGATAAGGGCCTGGCGGTACAGCTCGAGGACATGGTGCGGGACGAGAGCGGCCATTCGGAGGAGACCGAGCGCATACTGCGTGATTGGCCTCTATAGTCAGGGGCGCCACGCTCAAGAGGCCGTAGATCAAAGAGGAGGGCAGCATAGAGCTGCCCTCTCGTTTATGGCCTTCGGCGAGGACTGCTTGTTGCCTCATTAGTGCGCTGCCCCGATATTGCAGAGTTCAATCGCAACAGGACCCGGGCAGCCTAGCCCCACTGCGAGGGGGTCTCTCACCGTGGTAGTGCTCCCCTGTGGCCCCAGGGCCGCGGGCAATCCAGCTGTCCCATCGTCCGGAGGTGAGGCGCGGCGGCCTGCGCCGCCGCCCAGGCCCTTCAGAGGTCCAGGTAATGTCCCAACCCAAATGTCTCAGGAGGTTCTAATGAGGGGATCCAGGAATCCTATCATCTTGGTTCTGGCGCTCTTGCCACTGGTGGGGTGTCAGCAAGAGCAGGCGGGGAGGATGGAGATGGCGACGGCTGACGTCGTCATGGTCATGCCCGTGACGAGTTCGTCCGCGGCGGCGATGGAAACGTTCATGGACGGCCAGCACGCGATGGACATGGGCAGGTTTGTCGATGCCAACGAGCACTTCAAGCAGGCCGTCGAGCAAGACCCCGAGTTTTGCATGGCCCACCTGAGAATCGCGAACACCGCGCTGTCGCTCGAGGAGTTCCGCACGAACCTGGAGATGGCAGCCGGCCTTGCCGAGGGTGCCAGCGAGGCGGAGAGGCTGATGGTCGACATCACCCAGAAGGGCTTCGAGAACAACGTGGAGGGGCAGTTGGAATCGGCGGAGCGGCTGGTCGAGATCGAGCCCACGAGCCCGCGTGCCTGGCTGACGTTGGCTGGGATTCAGACGACACTCGGTCAGATCGGCGAGGCGCGAGCGTCGATGATCAGGGCGACGGAGTTGGCGCCGGAGCTCGTTCCGGCATATGTGCAGCTCGCGAATTCCTACCTGTTCAACGAACCGAAAGACTTCGCGCAGGCGGAGGAAAACGCGCAGAAGGCAGTCGACATCGCGCCGAACGAGCCGACGCCGCATGACATCTTGGGCGACGCTTATCGGGCACAGAACGAGCTGGAGCAGGCCCGCGACGCGTACACGCGGGCGGCCGAGCTGGACCCGACGAACGGCTTGCCGCTCCAGCAGCGGGGCCATGTGAATTCGTTCCTCGGTGACTACGAGCAGGCGCGGGCCGACTACGACGCCGCCATCGCGCTCGGTACGCCGAACGAGAAGGCGCAATACTCTGTCTACCGAGCGCTGGTCGGCGTGCATGCCGGCGATCCGCAGGCCGCCATCGACGAGCTGAACGAGCTGGTCGGGGCCATCGACGGGATGGGCACGCCCAACGCGCGGGGGAACAAGATCTTCGCGCTGCAGACCGCCGCGAACATCGCCATCCACCACCGGATAATCCCCGCGGCGGAACATGCTGTTCAAGAGGCGAGCGCGCTGATGATGGAGCAGGCGGAGGAGGTCGGCACGGACCAGTTCCGGCGGGCTCAGCTCGCCAACATCGCGCTGTTCGAGGGCTGGCTCGCCGCATACCAGGGCGACTACGCCACGGCGAGCGCCAAGGCGGGCGAGTACATGGCCCAGGTCGAGCCCGACCAGAATCCACGGAAGAACGAGCCAGCTCACGATCTGATGGGGCAGATCGAGCTGCTGCAGGACAATTACGAGGCGGCGCTCGCGCATTACGAGCAGGGCAACCCTGACAACATCTACATGACCTATATGAGAGCCCTCGCTCACGAGGGCGCTGGCAACGCCGATCGCGCGCGCGAGCTCTTCCAGACCGTGGCGCGCAACAACTTCAACAGCACAGGCTTCGCTCTGGTGAGAGCTGACGCTGTGGCCAAGATCTCCGGCTAGAGAACTGCCGGCTATGGAGAGCCCCACCCGACCTCCACCGTCGGGTGGGGCTCGTTATGCAGACCGCCCAGTGATCTCAGGTTTCCGTTGTGCTCAACGGCGCGAGTCCCTGGTTCTCGAGCAGCGTGTTCAGCTCGGCCAGTTCGGTCTCCAGCAGCCGCTCGATCGCAGCCTGGTGACCCGCGAGTTCCGCGTTCAACTCATCGAACCGCGTGTAGGCATCGGCGCCCAGCTTCTGGTCGGCGTCGTCCGTCATGTTACCCAGGTAGCGGAGCTGGTCGAGGAGCATCGGCTGTGGGTACCGGCCTACATCGCTGGTGACGAACAGGCTCTCGATCGCTGCCAGCTGATCGTCCAGGATCCTCGCCCGGCGCAAGAGACCTCTCTCGTCGGTCACCTCGGATAGACCGGCCAGGTCCTCGCGTAACCCCCTGACGCGCCGCGCCGCCCCGCGCGCTTCGCTCGTCATCTCGAGCAGCCGCAGATTGAAGGCGAGCTGTTGCTCCAGGTCTTCCTGCGTGACACCGTCGGCTGCGACCCGCGGGTCGATGAGCAGCTGGAAGCTGCGCGTTTGGCGCCAATCGCCGACGCTGAGCCGTGCCTGGTAGGTACCCGGCGGCGCCATCGGCCCGCGCCCGATCCGCCCCGATTCGGGATCTCGAGCGCCCTGATAACGCAGATCCCAGGTGAAGCGGTGCATGCCGGTGGTCTTCTCGAGTCCCGCGCCGCTTGCGCTCCCGGAACCGAAGCCCATCCGCTCGCGCTGTGCCGGCGCGCGTCGGGCCGGACCCTCGCTGGTGAAGCTGCGGATCAGGTCGCCGCCCGCATCGAGGATCTCGAGCTTGGCAGCGCCGGCCGGCTCCTCGGCCAGGTAGTAGTCGATCACGGCACCGGCGGTCGGGTACTCGGGGGCCGCCGCTCCACGGCCGCCCGACGAGTATCGCATTCGGTAGGCGTCGCGCGGCTGGAACAGGTGCGCCTCTGCCGAGGCGACGCGCCGGTCGAGCTCACGCAGCGGCGTGATGTCGTGGAGGATCCAGAACGAGCGCCCCATCGTCGAGAGCACCAGGTCTTGCCGGTACACCTTGATGTCGGTGACCGGTGTGACCGGCAGGTTCAGCTGGAACGGCTGCCAGTGCGCGCCGTCGTCGAACGAGATGAACATCCCGAACTCGGTGCCCGCGTAGAGCAGACCCTCGCGATCGGGATCCTCGCGCACGACGCGCGTCGGATAGTCGGCCGGTATGCCGTTGTCCCCCGAGGTCAGAATCGTCCAGGAAGCGCCGTAATCTTCGGTCCTATAGATGTACGGTCGCCAGTCGCCGAGCAGATAGCGGTAGACCGCGATGTAAGCCTTACCCGGCCGGTGCGGTGACGGCTCGATCGTCTGCACGCGGCCCTCCGGCGGCAGGTCGGCCGGCGTGACCTCGGTCCACGTTCGACCGCCGTCGCGGGTTACGTGTACCGGTCCGTCGTTGGCACCGACCCAGATCAGACCGCGAGTTAGCGGCGACTCCTCCACCGCGTAGAGCGTGCTGTAGTGCTCCTCGCCGGTGATGTCGCGGCTGAGCGGCATCCCCGAAGCCATCTGCCGCTCCGGCTTGAATGCGGTGAGGTCCGGCGAGATCGTCTCCCAGGTGACGCCCTCGTCGGTCGTGCGATGCAGGTACTGCGAGGCGTGGTAGACGACGTTCGGGTCATGCGGCGAAATCTCGATCGGCGATACGCGCTGGAACCGGTAGTTGAGATCCTTCGGATTGTGCCCGTACAGGTTCTGCGCGCCGACGTAGTACTGCTTCTCCTGACCCGTCGCGGCGTTGTAGCGGCCGAAGCGACCCTTGCAGTTGGCGTAAACGATCTCCGGGTCGCCCGGCTTCGGCACCGCCGGCCCCGTCTCGCAGCCGCCGATCGATCTCCAGTGGGCCGTCGCTCCGCCCGGCGTCGAGTAGGGCGGCAGGCTGGGTACGGCGATGGTCGAGTTGTCCTGCTGGCCGGCGTAGAGCCAGTAGGGGAACCGATCGTCGACGTCGACCTGGTAAAGCTCGGCGGTGGGTTGGTTGCGCTGGGTCGACCAGGTATCGCCACCATCGCGCGTGACGTTGGCGCCGCCGTCGTTCGACTGAATGTAGAGGTCCGAGTCGTTCGGGTTGATCCACATGTCGTGGTTGTCGCCGTGCGGCGTGCNNGGGTCGGCGTCGACGTTGCAGTAGTAGAACGGCCGGTCGGTGAGCCCCGGCTCCGTGTTGACGAGCCGGAAGCTGGCGCCGCGGTCGTCCGACCGGTACAGCCCGCGCTCGGCATCCGCTGCTTCCATGAGAACGTAGAGGCGGTCGGGGTCCGCCGGCGACACGGCGAGGTCGCTCTTCCCGATGAGGTCGCCCGGAAGCCCGTTCGTCAGCTTGATCCAGCTGTCGCCACCGTCGGTCGACTTGTAGACGCCGCCCTCGCGGGCGCCGCTGATGATCGTCCACGGCTTGCGCTCGGCGCGCCACATCGAAGCGTAGATCTCCCGGGGGTTGTCCGGTGCGAACTCGAGGTCGACGGCGCCCGTGCTGTCGGAGACGAAGAGTATCTGCTCCCAGCTGTCACCGCCGTCATTCGTGCGGTAGACCCCACGCTCCGGGTTGGGTGCGAACGCCTGGCCGATCGCTGCGATGTAAACCAGGTTGGGGTCCTGCGGGTGGACGATCACTGCGCCGATCTGTCCCGCTTCCCTCAGCCCCAGGAAGGTCCAGGTCTCCCCGGCGTCGGTCGACTTGTAAACGCCGCGCCCCGTGATCACGTTGCTGCGAATTCCGTCGGAGCCGGTACCGACGTAGACGACGTCTGGATCCGAATCGGCGACGTCTGTGGCGCCGATCGAAGCGGTCTCGAAGTATCCGTCCGAAACGTTTTCCCACGATTGGCCGTAGTCCGTCGTCTTCCAGACGCCGCCGCCCGTTGCCCCCATATAAAAGGTGGCGGGTTGCTCGGCGATCCCGGTTACCGCCGTCACGCGCCCACCGCGCGACGGGCCGACCATCCGATAGGTCAGGTCGGCGAAGAGCGCGGGATCGTATAGCACGTTGCGATCGGCATCGCGGCTCTGGGCGAGTGCACTCTTCTGCAAAACCGCATCGCTGAGGGCGAGTAGCGGAAGGACCAGTATAACTGAGGCAAGGCGCTTTGTGCTCATGCGATTATCCTCTCGTACGATTCTCGGTGACTTGCTGCCAGACGCGGAAGAAGTTCCCGCCCATGATCTTGCCGACCTCCTCGTCGGTGTAGCCGTGCTTAAGCAACGCTGCGGCGATCGCCCGGAAGTTCGCCTCGGACCCGAACGGCTCCGTGTAGCGGCTCATCCCTCTCAGGTCGCTGCCGATGCCCAGGTGGTCGATGCCCACGAGTTGCTTCACGTAGTCTATGTGGCGGACCATGTCCTCCATGTTCGGGAGGAGGGATCCACTGGGCCATATCCCGATCAGGCCACCGCCGGCGGCGATAGCCTGGATCTCGGCGTCGCTGAGATGGCGGTCATTCTCGCGAAGCGCCATCACACCGGTGTGGCTGAAGATGACTGGCTGCGTCGAGACTTCGAGCACGTCCGTGATCGTCTGCGTGTTGGCGTGCGCCAGGTCGATGACGATCCCCAGTCGATTGCATTCCTCGACGACCTGGCTACCGAACGGTGTCAGGCCACCGGGTGAATAAGGGTAGGTCTGGATATGGCCCAGCTCGTTGTCGCGGAAGTGCACGAGCTGGATCAGCCGAACGCCCATCTCGTAGAACGCCTCGACGTTCTCGACTTGGCCGTCGAGCCCGTCGGCGCCTTCCAGCGCCGGCAGCAGCGCGACCTGCCCTCGTCGACGCGCCTCGAGTACCGCGGCTGGGTTCTCGGCCAGCACGGCGTCACCCTCCTCGATCGTCTGAAGGACGCGATCGATGCGGTCCTGGGTGAAGGCGAAGGGCTGGCCGGGATTCGGCTTGTGCTCGCCCCGCTCGACGCGGGTGCCGTCCCGCTCGACGTAGCCGCCGCCGTAGACGGCGTCGGTACTGATGGTGGCGACGACGATGTCGATGTGGCCGCGCCGGTAGCGGGCGATCTCGTCCGCGCCGATCCGCGCTACGTTGGCCCGGTGAAAGCGGCTGGGGTGGGCGTGGGTGTCGGCGAAGACGAAGTCCCGATGGATCCCCTCGATGCGCTCCGCTGTCGCCCGGTCGACTCCGGTTCTTCGCTCCTCGGCGCGCACGATGTCCGCCGCCCGAATCACCCCCACGTTGTCGTCGGCCAGGTAGTGGACGTCGGTCCCGAACGGTTGCGAGAGCTCGATCAGCGCCTCGATTATCCGCTGCCCGGCCGCGCGGTCGGCGAGGCGCGGTCGCCCGCGCTGTGGCCGTGGGTCACCGAACCCGAGGGTGATCGGGTAGAGGCGGATCTCGGCAAGCGTGCCGTCCTGGAAGCGCGGGGTGGCGATAACGCTCTCCCAGTAGACCCGCCTTCCCGGGAATCCGCCGGTCCGGCTCGACTCGATCCGCCGATCGTAGTAGTCGGCAGGCGTCGCGTCTGCCGGCAGCTCATAGCGGTCGTATGCATCGCCGGGTAGGAATTCGATCGTCTCGTTCTGAAATATGAAGTTCGCCAGACTATAAAAGATCGGCTTGCCGCGGTAGATCTCGATGCCTCGCAAGACGTGGGGGCCGTGACCCACGAACATATCGGCGCCCGCGTCGATTGCGGCCCGGGCGAACGCCACGAGAAAATCGGCCGGCCCGCCCCGGGCGCCTTCGTGGCTGTGGCTCGTCACGATGACCCAATCGGCCTGACGGCGAGCGTCGCGCACGGCGGCGAGGACCTCGGACAGGTCACCCCTGTGCAGGGCGGTACGTCGGCCCGGCGGATCGCCGACCACGAAGTTCTCTCCCATGAAGCGGATGCGATCGCTTTCACCACCCCCGCGGGAACCGAACTCTTGGGCGACCTCGCGCAGCTTCGCCAGCGCCTCGCGGCTCACGACGTAGGTGGTCCTGTAGCGCAGCGGGCTCAGGCCCGGTCGGCCCCGGATGTCGGCGCGCTGGGGTCCGGCGCGATCCTCATCGGAGAAGGTCGAGGCCACCGAGATGAGCGCCAGGCGGCCGCCGGCTGTCTCGACGTAGGCGGGCGCCCGGGCCCGGGCGAGGTTCTCACCGGCGCCGGCGTGGACGAGGCCGACGGCGTCGAGGGCCCGCGTCGTCGCCCGCAGGCCGCCGGCACCGTAGTCCATCGTGTGGTTGTTGGCCCGGCTCACCAGATCGAAGCCCGCCCACACCAACTCGCCCGCGATAAACGGCTCCGCCGCCATCCAGGTGCCGCCGCTGTGGGCCGCCGGGTAGCCCTCGGTGTAGTCGTGGAACAGAACCTCGAGGTTGGTGAACGCGACGTCGGCGTCCCTGATCACCTCGATCATCGACAGGTATTCGGGCTCCGCGAAGGGTGACAGCCGCCGGCTGATGATCGCGTCGCCGGTGAGCGCGAAGCTCATGTCCCCCGGCGGCGGCTCCGGCTGAGCGGCTGCATGGCCCGCGCCGACCGGGACGCCGACTGTCGTGAAGATCGGTACCAGCAGAAGAGACTGGACGGTGCGAAACGGCCTCATGGCGACCTCCCACAGCCGATGGCCCATGTTGAGGTGAGAGCCCGAGGGCGGTGATTCGTGACCTATAGCCAATCGTGGGTCGATTGGCCATAGGGGCAGATGGGTTGTCTGCGAGTCAGCTCTCTCGGTGCCAGCCCAGGTAGTCGCGCTCGAATTCCGGATGTGAACGGGCGTCTTCCGGTCGGCCCAGTCCGTGAGTCGTCCCGGCCACGCACCAGATCACGTCGTCCGCCACAGCGAAGAGGGCGGCTACGTCGTGGCCGGTGGTGACGATCGCCGTTCCCGCCGCCGCCAGGCGACGGAGGGCCTTTCCTATCGTCTGCTGGTCTCTCGGCGCGATGCCATGGAACGGCTCGTCGGCCAGTAGACAGAGCGGCTCGCGGATCAGCGCGGCCGCCAGAGCGACGCGCCGCCCTTCGCCGCCCGACAGTTCGTGGGAATGCCTCTCCAGGAACTCGTCGATCTCCAACTCGGCGACGACCCGATCGAACGCCTGAGGGCCGAACCGCTCGGCGATCATACGAAGCTGGACGCCTACCGAGAAGGTGCCCGGCAAGCGCGCGCGCGCTTCCATGAAGTACAGGCCGCGCCGCGCGAGTACGGGGAGCCGCGGACGCTCGTAGGCCACCGAGCGGAAGCGCACGACGCCGCTGTCCGGCTTGACCTCGCCGACCGCGATCTGAAGCAACGTTGTCTTGCCGGATCCGTTGCGGCCCATCAAGGCAGTGATCTGCCCCTCCCTGGCCCAGAAAGATGCCGCCTTCAACACGTGATGGCTGGCGAAGGACTTACCTGCCGAGTCTACGGCGAGTATCTCCGCGCTAATCGATCAGCCCTCCGGCGGTGATTCGCCAGATCGTTTCCAGGCTCATGACCGTGAGAAGAACGAGTGCTCCGATCGCCGGGCGCGATACTCCCAAGTTCGCCAGAAAGCGGCGCTCGTTCCGTCGCTCGGCGTCCAATAGAACGAGAGCCACGGTGGCCGCCGCGGCCAGCAGGAAACCTCGCAGGGTGAAGAGTAACGAGAAGCTCAGGAGGTGGACGGCCAACCAGACGATCGTCGCCCGCAGGATGAAAGCTCTGACGTACGGCCAGGGTGGCATGTTGTACCGAAAGGGCCACCCCGATCGCATCGAGGTGGCCCAGTCTTCTACCGTGGTGAATCTCAGGCTTAGGCGTCCAGCCTGACCACGTTCTGAGCCGCCGGGCCCTTGTCGCCCTGAACGATGTCGAACTCGACGCGCTCGCCCTCGTTCAGCGTCTTGAACCCTTCGGCCTGGATGGCTGTGTGATGGACGAAGCAGTCCTTCTGACCGTCGTCGGGCGTGATGAAGCCGAAGCCCTTGCTGTCGTTGAACCACTTGACCTTGCCGGTAGTACGCATCTGCCGTGCTCCTTTGTGCTGATGTGGTCGGAGTCCGGCACTGCCGCACTTACCGACTACATGTTGCTACGCGGACCTCGCCCCCGCGTTGGGAATAGCGAAGGACCTGTGCCTGAGCCCAGGTCCCTCGATGTGTCGCTGGAATTCTCAGCGCTGGTACAATAGCTCCGTCCAGGCCAATGTCAACCTCGACCGGTGCCACCCCAAAACGGATCTTCCTGCTCTCGAGTTGGGCTCGGAACGACCCGGCGCCAACCGGGTACATATGGCTTGGCGCCGTACAGGGGCCCCGGTCCCCACGTGGCGCGCCTGGCCAAGCCTTTGATGGGCTTGGGTTTCTGTCGCTTCTCCCCCATACAATCCGATCCCACGGGATCCCTGCCGGCCGGCGGCGGCGCCGCGAGGGTGCGGCACGACGACATCCAACACCCCTGTTTGGAGGAAGGCGAGGAGGCTGACTGATGGCTAAGGCTAAGAAGGCTAAGAAGGTGAAGCGCCTAAGGTGCCCGGTCTGCGATGGCGAAGACATGCAGAAGATCAGTCCGTCGGAGGAAACGGAGCTGATACTCGACTACTGTGACAAGTGCGGCGGTATGTGGTTCGAGTCGGGGGAAGTGCGGGAGCTGCGCTACTGCCCGCCGGAGGTCGTGAGTAGCCTGATCTCGATCAAGAAGCAGCTCTACGCGGTCGAGTGCGACTCGTGCGGCCAACTCATGGCCCGTAACGCGGCGGAGTGTCCGTCCTGCGGTCAGGGGAACGTCATCAAATGTCCGCGTTGCGACACCAAGCTCGAGCGGGTTCAGGGCGACAAATTCACGCTCGATGTTTGCCAGGATTGCAGGGGCGTCTGGTTTGACAACATAGACCTGTCCGCGGTCTGGAATCTCCAGTTCGAGAGCTTGTCGAGGCCGGAGAAGAAAGACGATGATGAGATCACGGAGGATACCGTGGTCGCCGTGCTGCGTTCAGGCAAGGGAGGCAAGCTCGAGGGCGGTGACGGCGACGGATCGCGCGACGTGTTCGGGTCGATCGCCGATAAGATCGGAGAGACGCTCTCGTCTTCCGATTAGCCCGTCGAAGGTCCCTCCTCGACGCCGACCCTAGTGCCCTGCCCGGCCACCCCAGCCGGGCGGGGCTTCTTGTTGCCCCCGCGTCGTCCCTTCCTGGCGGATGCGGCCCCGATGTCGCAAACTAAGGGCTGCGGCAGTAGAGTATGCGGGAGCGAGCGGCGATTTCAACGCAAAGGGGGGAGCAATGCTCACGCTCAGCGCCATCAAGGCCGACGTGGGATCCATCGGAGGCCACACCCGACCGTCCGTGCGAATGGTGGAGGCGGCGCGGACCGAGCTGCGCGGCGCCGCCGATCGCGGCCTGGTCCTCGATTTCGACGTTACCCACTGTGGCGACGACATCTGCCTGCTAATGGTCCACCGTAACGGGAGTGACAACCCCGATATCCATAACTTCGCCTGGGGTGTCTTCGAGGCGGCTACGGCGATCGCCCAGGAGGAGGGGCTGTACGGGGCGGGACAGGACCTGCTGAAGGACGCGCCATCCGGCAACGTCCGTGGTGCCGGACCGGGGGCGGCGGAGATAACCTTCGACGAGACGGCGAAAGACCGCCCGGCCGAGCCGTTCATGGTCTTCACCGCCGACAAGTGTGGGCCGGGCGCCTTCAACTTCCCGCTCTGGACGGTGTTCACCAGCCCGCTCTACAACGCGGGCCTCATGCTTCCTAAGATGAAACCGGGTTTTCGCTTCACGGTCATCGACATGGAGTACGCCGGCGCCGACCGCATTATCGAGCTCGAGTCGCCCGAACAGCACATCGACCTCGCCATCTTGCTGCGCGACGAGAACCGCTTCGGCGTCAAAGCGATCAGCTCACGACTGTTCCCCGATCAGCAGGTCGTGGCCGTCTCCACCGACCGTCTCCACACGATCGCCGGCGAATACAAGGGCAAGGACGATCCCGTCTGCATCGTTCGCACCCAGGGAATCTTCCCGGCCCCCGAGGAAGTCGTCAGCCCCTACTTCACCGCGCACTACGTTGCCGGCGACGCGCGCGGCAGCCATCACATGCCGTTCATGCCGGCGCCGATCAATACGGCGATCACCAGCGCCTATTGCATTCCGCTGGTCGCCTGCATGGCCTACTCGGTGACCAAGGCTGGCAAGCTTTCCGATGGTGTGGACGTCTTCGATAACCCGGTCTGGGACTCGACTCGGCTCAAAGCGCAGGAGAAGGCCGACGAGATGCGCCGCCAGGGGTTCGTCGGGCCGGCGATGCTTCCCATGCAGGAGCTGGAGTACAGCGCTTTCCGATCAACACTGGCCGAATTGGAGGAGCAGTTCCGTATCGTTGAGAAGCCCGGCGAGTAGGGTCAGGACCGCACCATCCCTTCGGGCATCCGCACCGCGATTACGGTACCGCGTGCCGTGATCTCGCCTGCGGCGGACACCGTCGCTGCCACGACGACTTTCCGTTCCGTCGCCTCCTCCACCGTGCCACGGATCTCGAGTTCGGGACCGAGCGGGGTGGGGCGCAGGTAGTCGACCTGCAAAGAGGCGGTGACGAAGCGCGGTAACGCACCCGGCGGGGCGGGGTCCAGGCTGGGCCGCCAGCCGTCAGCGCGTGCCGCGACGGCGGAGGCGGTACCCGTACCGTGGCAATCGATCAGGGAAGCAATGAGCCCGCCGTAGACGTATCCGGGGATCGCCGTGTGATACGGTTTCGGCGTGAACCGCGCCACCGTCTCCTCACCGTCCCAGTGGCTTCTTAGCCCGTGGCCCTGCTCGTTCAGCCGACCGCAGCCGTAGCAGTGGGCGACGTCGTCCGGGTAGTAGTCCTGAAAGACGTCTGAGGTATGTTTAGCCATGACTGCTAATCTACGACGAGGTAGCTGCCCTGGGGATGGATCGTCCCACTCTGCGAAGAAGCATCAGGATGTTGCCGCGTGCCGCGTGGTTACTGTTCGCTGGCACGTTCATCAGCAAGTTCGGCAGCTTCGTCCTCGTCTTCCTGGCCGTTTACCTGACGCGTGAAGGTTATGGCGCAGCACAGGCCGGCGTTGCGCTGAGCGCCTATGGCATCGGCGCTGTCGTCTCGCAACCCGCGGGCGGTTACCTGGCCGACCGCCTGGGGCGCCGCAACACCATCGCGCTATCCATGTTCGCCTCCGCCGTCGCAATGCTGAGCCTGTCCCAGGCGCAGGGCCTGGCCGCCATCGTCACATTCGCCGGGCTCGCCGGTCTGGCGGCGGAGCTTTACCGACCGGCGGCCGGCGCTCTGCTGGCGGACCTCACACCGGCCGGCCAGCGGGTGCCCGCCTTCGCGATGAACCGGCTGGCGGTGAACGCCGGGTTCGCCGCCGGTCCGGCGGTGGGTGGCTTCCTGGCCGAGCGCTCGTTCTTCCTGCTTTTTCTCGGCGATGCGATTACCTCGGCGGCGTTCGGTATCGTCGCCCTGCTGGCGCTGCCGCAGGGCGAGCGGAGCAGGGGAGGGGAGGGTGAAAAGGGTTGGCTGCGAGCGATGGTGAGGGACAGGGGGTACCTGCTTTTCCTGTTGGCGACGGTCGCGGGAGCGCTGGTCCTGGTACAGGCGTTCACGACGTTCGCGGTGCAGGTGAGCGCGCGGTTCTCGAGCGCCGCCTACGGCTCGCTGATCTCGCTGAACGGGCTGCTGATAGTCTTTCTCGAGTTGCCTATCGCGTCCATTACCCAGCGCTTACCGCCCCGACCGGTGATGGCGGTCGGCCTGCTGCTGCTCGGCCTGGGTTTCGGTCTGACCGGGCTGGCTGTCACCATCCCGCTGCTGGCACTGGCGGTCGTCGTTTGGACGCTCGGCGAGATCAGTTTCATGCCCGTCGCAGGTGCTTATGTCGCCGACGTGGCGCCGGTCCAGCTGCGTGGCCGTTATCAGGGCGCTTGGGGGTCTAGTTTCGGCGTCGCCTTCGTGCTCGGCCCGGCGATCGGAACGGTGGTCTACTCGGCCGGTCCGCCGCTCTTGTGGTCCGGCTGTGTCGTGATGGGCGCGCTGGCAGCGCTCCTCGTGCTCGGGGGTACGAGGCGTCCGGAGGCAGGCTAGTCGATTGGCAGCTTGATGGTGAACGCGGTCCCTTTGCCCACTTCGCTGAGCACGTCCAACGCTCCGCAGTGCTTCTTGACGATGTTGTAGGCGTTCGCTAGACCGAACCGCATCCGAACGGCCGACCCGTTAGTGGCGGAGCCAATCTCGAACAACGTCGCCAGCTCGTCGCTCGGAATGCCGCGGCCGGTGTCCGCTACCGTGACGAACACGTCGTGACCGTCGGCCACCGTACTGATCGTAATCGTTCCGTCCTCATCGATCGCTTCGTTGGCGTTCGTCAGTAGTGTCAAGAAGACCTGGCTCAACTCCGAAGGGTGCGCACGGATCCGCGGGATATCGTCGTACCGCTTCTCGAGGCGCACCCCCGCGCCCAGCTGGCCCTCCACCAGGCTGATGGACGAGTCGAGTTCCTCGCGCAGGTCGACCAGCTGATACTCACCATCATCCACCTGCGTGAACTTCTCCAGGCTCTTCGCCAGGCCGGCCATGCGTCGGCCGGCCGCAGCGTTTGCGGCCGTGCTCTCCCGCAGCGTGGCCAGACTGTGCTGGAATTGATCGTCCCACTCCGCTTCGGCGGGACGGACCTCCTGCCAAAGACGCTCTATCTTGTTCAGCACGATCTGCGAGACGTCGGCGCCGCTCTCGATAGCACCCACGGTTGCAGTCGTCTCCTGTACCACGCACTCCGCCATCTGGGAGAGCGCGGCCATCTTCTCGGCTATCAAGAGCCGGGTCTCCGTTCTGTTCAGCTCCTCTTCGGTACGCATTCGCTCAAGCTCCGCCGCTGCCCGGGCGGCGAAGATCTGCAGGATCGGAAGGTCCCGCGGGTCCTCGGGCATCGGTTTGTCGTCCATTACGACCAGGTTGCCGATGACGTCGCCTGTCGAGCCCTTGAGTGGGATCGAGAGGTAGCTCTCGATGCCAAGCTCGGTGAGCGATATGCTGCCTGGGAACAACTCGCTAACGCTGTGGACGTACTGGCGGGTCTCGCCGAGCAGCACCGGCTCGCAGGGCGTACCGGCAACGTCGTATTCGATGTTATCGAGGAAGCGATCTTCGTCCCATTGGGCGAGCGTGCGAACGCGCCCCCTCACCTCTGTGACCTCGGCGATCATCGCGTGGCGCACCTCGAGTGCTCCGGCGACATGACGGACCAAGGCGCGGAAGAACTCTTCGCCGGTCGTGACCGCTGTCCCCTCGGCGATCGCGGTCAGCGTCTCGAGGCTTACCTCCTGGCGAGCCTCGCTTTCCGCGAGATCGTTTGACCGCCCGCGCAGACCGGCCAGCTCGCAAAACACTTCCACGATTGTCTTCGACGTTGACGCCATGTCCTTGCCCTCACAGGCTTCCCGGAATCTGATTCGGGCCTATCGCCGCGGGTGATCTCCGGCCTCCTCATCATCCCAATGCGCCGAAAGTCGCCGGGACCGGCCATTTCTGGCTGGGCGGGCAAAGGGTTTTCGGGAGGGTCGGAAGAAAAACGTTGAGGTAAGGGGTCGTTGGGCCTAAATTGATTCTCATTCTCGTTAACCGCACCAGGCCCGGGAGTGGCGGTTTCAACTGGACCCTTTGGCACGACCCGGGCGTTTGCATTGCATGAGCACCAGCGACTTGATCGACCAGGGTGAGGTCACCCGCTTGCTCCAGGCGGCGCGTGGCGGTGAGCGCGAGGCGCTGGACCGGCTGCTCCCGCTGGTCTACGACGAGTTGCGTCAGCTGGCGGGTCGGCAGCTGGGCCGGGAGCGTGCCGGGCATACCCTGGGTGCGACGGCTCTGGTTCACGAGGCGTACGTGAAGCTGTCGGGCGGCGGGACGTGCGGCGCCGGGGATCGAGCGCACTTTTTGGCGATAGCGGCGCGGGCGATGCGGCAGGTGTTGGTCGACCATGCGCGGCGGAGGGCGCGGGCGAAACGCGGCGGCGGCTGGGAACGTACGACGCTGGGTGAGGGGGACGCCGCGGTGGAGTTTCAGCCGGAGGAGATGCTGGCGCTGGATCGAGCTCTGGAGGAGCTGGACCCCCGGCAGCGCGAGATAGTGGAGTACCGTTTCTTCGCCGGGATGGAAGAGCGAGAGATAGCCGAGGTGCTCGGTGTTTCCGAGCGCACGGTGCGACGCGACTGGGTCAAAGCTCGTGCGTGGCTGTACCGGTCGCTTTATCCGGAAGTGAACTAGACGTCACTTTGAGCCCCAACCGTCGAGAGCGAATCGAGGCGCTGTTCGAGTCGGCGCTGGAGCAGCCGCCATCCGAGCGGGCCGGCTGGCTGGCGGGAATGTGTGCCGACGAGTCCGAGCTGTACGCCGAGGTAATGGCGCTGCTCGCCGCGCACGAGCAGGCAGAAGGGCTGCTGGATCGTGATGCGGTGCAGGTGGCCGCGTCGCTGATCGGCGATCCGACCTTGGGCGAGCGGATTGGCCCCTACCGGATCGTGGGGGAGCTGGGTCGCGGCGGGATGGGGGTCGTCTACCTTGGTGAACGGGACGACGGAGTTTTCCGGCGTCGAGTGGCTATCAAGGTCATCCGAGCCGGCGCCGACGCTGCGGAGATGCACCGGCGGTTTCAGGCCGAGCGTCAAATCCTCGCCTCACTCGAGCATCCCAACATCGCGCATCTGCTGGACGGCGGCCTGACGGGCGACGGCCGTCAGTATCTGGTGTTGGAGTATATCGAGGGGCTTCCCATAGACACCTATTGCCGGCAGTTACCCTGCAGCATAGAGGATCGGCTTCGTCTGTTCTGCAGCGTCGCGCGGACAGTCCATCATGCGCACCGCAGTCTGGTCGTTCACCGGGACCTGAAGCCGTCGAACATCCTCGTCACCGAGGATGGTACGATCAAGCTCCTCGACTTCGGGATCGCCAAGATCCTCGACCCGACGGCCCTCGGGCAGACGGGCCCCGTCACCCGGACGGGGCTGCGGCTCATGACCCCCGAATATGCGAGCCCGGAACAGGTGAGCGGCGGGACCATCACTACGGCGACCGACGTGTACCAGCTCGGCGTTGTCCTCTACGAGCTGTTGACAGGGCAACGTCCTTACTCGCTCAAAGGCTGCTCGGCGGGCGAGATCGAGCGGATCATCATGGCGGAGGAGCCCAAGCGCCCCAGCACCATCGTCGGGCGTGGTTTGTCGGCCGCGGAGTCGAATGGGCGTTCGGCGGTGGCGTCGGGTGATGGCCGGCTGCCGGCGTACGCCCACGATGATGCCTGGGCCGCGCTGCCGATCGATGCCGTCGGCCTGGCCCGGCAGGCGGAGCGGCGGCAGCGCTCGCGTCGCCTGCGTGGCGACCTGGACCGTATAGTCCTCATGGCGCTTCGCAAAGAGCCGCAGCGGCGCTACTCGTCAGCCGAGGCAATGGCTGAGGACATCGAGCGCCACCTGGATGGCCGGCCGGTGATCGCGCAGCGCGATTCGCCCGGCTACCGGGCTCGCAAGTTCGTAACGCGTCATCGCTGGGGTATAACTGCGGCGGCGGCGGTCGCCGTCGCGCTGCTCGGTGGCTTGGCCGGTGTGGCCTGGCAGGCGCAGCGCGCCGAAGGCGAGGCCGAGAAAGTAGCCCGCGTGGCCGGCCTAATGCTCGACATCTTCCGGCTCTCCGACCCCACCGAAGCGCTGGGCGATACCATCACCGCGCGCCAAATCCTCGACCAGGGGGCCGAGCGAATCCTCTCGGAGTTCGGCGACCAGCCGGACGTGCAGGCCGCCATGCTGGGTGAGGTCGCCCAGGTATACGCGAACCTCGGGCACCTAACCCGCTCGGAGCAGTTGCTGCGTCAGTCCCTCGCTCTGCGGGAAGACCTGCACGGGCCCAACAGTCTCGAGGTCTCAGAGAGCTTGAGCCGGTTGGGCCAGGTGCTCGCCACAGAGGGCCGGCGCCAGGAAGCGATCGACCACCTGCGCCGCTCGGTCGAGATACGGAGCGCCGCGCTACCGACTCCCGACTCGCTGCTCGCCGAGACTCAGGTCGGCTTGGCGTGGCAGATTCGTTCGCAGGGTCACTATGAGGACGCGGGTCATCTGTTCGCTCAAGCTCTCGAAACGCAGCGCGCGCTGTTCGGCGATGAGAGTCCGCTGGTGGCCTCGACGCTGTTCGGGCTCGCCTCGGCTCGCCACGACGGCGGCCGCTTCGATGAAGCGGAAGAGCTGTTCGAGCGAGCGCTGGCGCGCTTCAACACGAGCCAGGATCGGCCCCACCCGATGGCGGCGACGGCCTTCCTGCAGGTCGGCATGATTCGTCGAATCCGCCAGCAGCACGCCGCGGCCGAGCCGCTGCTCGAGTCGGCCCTAGCCATGCGGTCGGCCCTCTACGACGCCGACCATCCGGATGTGATCGAGGCGAAGAGCGAGTGGGGCGTCTTGCTTCGTGACCTGGGCCGCTATCGCGAGGCGGAGCGTGTGCTCGGCGAGGGACTGGAGAGCGCCAACCGGACGCTGGGCTACGACCATGCCGAGACAGGCACCATCCGAGAGCGCTACACAACCGTCCTGACCCGGCTGGGTCGTTACGCCGAGTCGATCGCTCGCATGGACACCGCCCTCGCGGTGAAACGGGCCCGCACCGATGGTAACCCCGCCTACTTGCTCGCGGCGCTATTACGCGCCGGCGAGCCGCTGCTGCTGTCCGGCCGTCTGGATGAGGCGGAGGCCCGGTTCAGCGAGGCGCTGTCGCTGGCCGGCGAACGCGGTGTCTACACCGTCGTTTGCCTGGAGGCGCTCGGCAACATAGAACTCGCCCGCGGCAACTATGATGTGGCGGAAAGCCTGTTCGACGAAGCACTCTCCATCGCCGGCGAGCGGCTTTCGGAGGGACACCGCTACACTCTCTCCGTCCGGCGCAGCAAGGCCAGGTTGCTCGTCCGGCGCGGCCGGGTCGACGAGGCAGTTGCGTCGCTCCTGGATGTGTTGCGCTCCCAGCTCACGACCTGGCGCGAGCCTCACGCCAATCTCGGCCGCACCCTTCTCTGGCTCGGCGAGGCGTACCTGGTCGCAGGTCGGGCTGCACAGGCCGAAGCTGTCCTGCGACGCGCCTCGACCAACTTCGGCGAGATCCCCTCCGGCCACTGGCTGTCCGGCGAGGCGAAGAGCCTGCGCGGCGCGGCGCTCATGGCGCAGGGCCGCCGCAGCGAGGCCGAGACCCTTTTGTCAGAGGGGCTCCGCGTCATCCGGGCACATGTGGGCCCGTCGGCTCCGCAGGCCCGGCGGGCGGAGGCGCGGGTTCGCGGGAACGGGGACTCCGTGACTAATTGACTGATAGAGTAATTGACTACTTGAGTGTTGAGTGTGCCGGCTCTCAAGTCGAGTAGTCTATTAGTCTATTGTTCAATCAGTCAGGGATTCGACGATTCCCAACACACCCCACCTGTCCGCTCCCCACACCTTTCGGCGCAGTACCCATCTGTAGAGAGGCAGCAAAGCCCCAAGACGCCCCAACCAAAAGGAGGGTGCTACGATGGCACAGTGGCGACCCGACCCCACGTTCTACGCTTCTCCCAGGCTGGCGGCGGAAGCGCCGCCCGAGGAGCTGGCCTACGTGGCCCTGCTCAACCCGAAGCAGGAGCGACCTGACGCGCTCGGAGTGGTGGACACGAAGCCCGGTTCCTCGAGCTACGGCCAGTTCGTCGGCCAGGTGGACATGCCGGAAATCGGCGACGAGCTGCACCACTTCGGCTGGAACGCCTGCAGCTCGCACCTCTGTCCGTGGGCGCCGCACGCGCACATCGAACGGCGCTACCTGATCCTTCCGGGCATCCACTCCTCGCGGATCAATGTGGTCGACACCAAGCCGGATCCTCGCAACCCCGAGATCGTCAAGGTCATCGATGGCGAGACCCTGGCCGAGCGCACCGGATACTCAGCGCCGCACACCGTGCACTGCGGTCCGGATGGCGTCTACATGAGCGCCTTGGGCTCGGCGAACGGCGAGGGACCCGGCGGAATCTTTCTGATGGACCACGAGACCTTCGAGCTGAAGGGTGCCTGGGAGCTCGACCGCGGGCCCCAGTATTTGTCGTACGACTTCTTCTGGCATCTCGGCTATGACACGATGGTCACCAGCGAGTGGGGCACACCGAACATGGTGACCGAGGGAGTCAACCCTGAGTTGCTGCTCGGCGGCAAATACGGGAAGTCCATCCACGTGTGGGACCTGCGCCGCCGGCGTCATCGCCAGGCGCTCGAACTGGGTGAAGAACAGCAGATGGTCCTCGAGCTTCGCCCCGCGCACAACCCTAAGAATGCGTACGGGTTCGCCGGCGTCGTGCTCTCGCTCAAGGACCTCTCGGCATCGGTTTGGCTGTGGTACCTGGACGGGAACAACGGCAACGGCCAGTGGAAGGTGCGCAAGGTGATAGAGATCCCTGCCGAGCCGGCCGATCCCGAGGACCTGCCGCCCTTACTGAAGGACTTCAAGGCCGTGCCGCCGCTCATCACGGACCTCAACCTGTCGGTGGACGACCGGTCGCTCTACGTCTCTTGCTGGGGCACCGGCGAGCTCAAACAGTACGACGTGAGCGACCCGTTCCAGCCCAAGGAGACCGGCTCGGTGCGTATCGGCGGCATCGTTCGCCGCGAGCCCCATCCCAGCAAGCCGAACAAGGCGTTGAACGGCGGCCCCCAGATGGTGGAGCTGAGCCGGGACGGCAAGCGGGCCTACTTCACCAACTCGCTCTACTCGCCGTGGGACGAACAGTTCTATCCCGACGGCATCGAGAGTTGGATGGTTAAGCTGGATGTGAATCCGGAAGGTGGCATTGCGTTCGACAAGGACTTCTTCCTGGAGTGCGACAAGGGGATGCGAAGCCATCAGGTCCGCCTCGAGGGAGGCGACGCTTCCTCCGATTCGTTCTGCTTTTCGTGAGTAGCACGGCTGATTGGCCCTGGGTGGCGATGTTGCTGCTCGGGGCCGGTCACGGTATCAACCCGGGGATGGGCTGGCTGTTCGCAGTCGCCCTGGGACTGCAGGAACAGAAGGGTCGCGCCGTATGGCGCGCCCTTCTGCCCCTCGCTCTGGGCCACGGGTTGGCCATCGGCGTCGCCATCGCCCTTGCCGTCATGGTCGGCCTGGTTGTGCCGTTGGGCGCCCTCAAGTGGGCTGTCGCGGCAACGCTGCTCGCCTTCGGCATCTACAAGCTCGTGCGGACGCGGCACCCCCGCTATGGGGGGATGCAGATAGGCGCGAGGGAACTGACCATCTGGTCGTTTCTGATGGCGTCGGCCCACGGTGCGGGCTTGATGGTCGTGCCGTTTCTGCTGGGCGACCCAGCTGCCGCGCCGGCGGGCCACGAGATGATGAGCCACAGCCCGGCGGAAATCGGCGGCGGATCGTTCTCCGTCAATGCCGCGTCGCTGGCGGCGGCGCTGCCCGAGGAGGGGCTGATCGGGCTGGCCGCTGCGCTGATCCACACGGCCGGCTACCTCTTTGTAACAGGGCTCGTGGCGACCGTCGTCTACAAGAAGCTCGGGCTTCGCCTGCTGCGGACGATGTGGATCAACCTCGATCTGGTCTGGGCGGGCGCACTTATCATTACCGCTATCTTGACACCGCTTTTGTGACGGGACCTGAGACTCGACGACTAATTGATTAATAGAGTAAATGACCACTTGAGTGTTGAGTGTGCCGGCTCTCAAGTCGAGTAGTCTATTAGTCTATTGTTCAATTAGTCAGGGAGCCCCTGCTCCCCCCCACTGGACAAACGGCCTGTCACACTATTTGTTGTGGGTCCGAGTTGTGTCGGCCCGATGAGCTGAGAGGACAGTGGGGATGATAGAACGATCACGAACCTTAATTGGGTTAGCTCTTTTGCTCGCCGCTTGCGGGACGGCGCGGGACACGAGCGAGACGGCGCTGGCGCCGTCGCTGGGGCTCACCGAGATGGTGCTGTTGTGGAGGACGGACGGGTTCGACCGCGGCGACACGGTCATCGTGAACCTGGCCGAGATCTCGGAGGCCGGCACGGTTTCCTACTACGATAACGGCGATCCGGCTGGCACGCTGCAGCTCGAGATGCTCGGGCGCATTGACCCGGGCATTATGATCGTCAATGCCAACCGCCTCATGGTACGCCGCTGCCGCTCCACCGGCTGCTCGGAGGTCGGGTATGTGGTTCACGGGCACGCGGTGGAGGTGCGCGATCCGGCGGGCGGTTGGTATCGGATGATGAGAGGGGGCGAACAACTCGGCTACCTCTACGGCCAGTATTTGCGGCTTCCGGCCGTCTACCACAGGGACCGCCTGGCTGTATTCGGCGATCGGACGGCCGATTACTTCGAACGCGAGCTCGAGGGCCTGAGGCTGGGGGATGGCCGGCCCGTGTTTAGCGGCCACGAAGTCCTGATGCGTGACGACCTCCTGAGCTTCGAATTCTACACGCCCCACAGGCAGGCACTCCCGGAAATTTGCAGCGCGGCGCGCGGCATCGCCCTCTTTGTCAAACGACTCATGTCGACAGAACCCAGCGAGGTATTCCCCGCCTTCTTTGCGGGAGTCTACTACGGGACGAACGACGATGTGATGTTGGCCGGCATGGCCGACGAAGAGAACATTTTCTGCGAGACGCCGCCCTAGCTACCAGACCCCTGGCAGCAGGCGATAGCGAACCCGCCTTGTGTAGTCGGCGTAACCATCCAGCTCCGCCTGCAGGGCGCTGTCCTCCAGCGCGGTCCGCAGCACGAACAGAGACGCGATGATTGTCGCCGGGATGAGTGCCCAGTACGAGCCGAGTAACAGCGGCGTCGCCAAGTTGAACGCGAGGCCGCCGGCATAACCCGGATGGCGCACGTACTGGTAGGGGCCGCCGGTAACCACGTGGTGGCCTCTCTCCCGTTGTATTCGGAAGAACAACGAGAAGAACTCGTTCGACTTCATCGCCCAGTTGGCCAGGAGAATCGCCGGCACTGCGATCGCCAGAATACCCATCTGCAGCTCGGGCGGCAGCGGACCGGACCAACCGTGCCGCGCGTCCACGCCCGCCACTAACCACATCATCATGGGCGCATAAACGATGACGAGTGGCGCGATGAGTCTGTCCCAGCTGCGCACGTCGCCCTTTACGCCGGTACGTTCCGCCGCCAGCTCCGGCTTGTCGAGAATGAGGATGAGCGAGCTGATGAGCGAGGAGGCACTGAATAGCGCGATGTAGAGCCACGCCATCGGCCAGTCGGTGCTGCCGGCCGCCGTGAACAGGATCGCCGCCATGATCGTACCGAACACAGCGATCCTGACCAGGCTCCTCAGGACCAACGCTGGGTCCGGCGACCGGCGACGCGGCTCAGCACCGGTCAGTACGGAAGTTTCCATTAAGCTTCCAGGCTATCCTGGCGATGAAACGAACCGACCGACGACGAAACCCCACTCTTCATCCGCGATGTTCTCCTCGAAATCGATGAAGACGTCCGTCGGGTACCCGAGCTGTGGGTCGTACTCGGCGCGGACCGAGTACGGATCCTGAGCCAGCGCGCTCTCGATTTCGCCGAACAGGTCGTCGACAATCGGGAAATCGCCCGGATCGAAAGGATCAACCGGCTCGCCGGAATCGACATAGCTCGCACCGACCACCTCGTCGTCGTCGACAGTAATCGTCACGGCCCGCGTGATCTGCGGGGGACAATAGCACACGACTCGGTAGTCGAAGACGTACGATGCTGGCCCCCTTGATTCCCAAAGCTCGCGGTTGGCCACCAGCTCGCGCTCCAGGCCGGTGAGGTCCGAGCAGCCGCTCGCGACCGTGGCCACGGCGAGGGTGGCATAAGTGAAAGATCGGAAGGGATTTGCCGGGATCATGATGGATCCCTTTCTGGCTAGGCGGGGGAGCGCCTCGCTCGGGCGAGACTTCAAACATATGTATTTTTCCCCCGCCGCCCAAGGGTTTTCGATTCCGACAGCGCCGCCCCCCTCTCACTGCAGACCGCTTGCTCGGGCACCGCTATGAGGGCACTTTGCCCTGCGCGGCGGACCGGCCGCGCCAGGGTCGATTCGGCGAGGACGGCACTCGCACGACTGGAGCAGGGACAGGAGGTAATAGTGAGTAACGAGCTCGAGGGTGGGATCTCCCGCAAGGACTTCCTCAAGCTGGTGGCGGCGAGCACCGCCGCGCTGGCTTTCGACCCACTCAAGCTCGACGCCATGGCCGCGGGAGTCGGATCGAGGCAACATCTGCCCGTCGTCGTCATCGGCGGTGGACTCGGTGGTCTTAGCGCCGCTGCGTCTCTCGCGCGCAGCGGCTTTTCGGTGACGCTCGTCGAGCAACATATCAAGCCGGGCGGCTATGCGACGACTTTTCAGCGTGGGCCGTTCGACTTCGATGTCTCGCTCCACCAGACGGCCAGCGCTCAGGAAGGGCTGCGGGCGACCCTGGAGGCGACCGGGGTCCTGGGGAAGGTCGAGACGGTCGAGACGCCAGAGCTGGTTCGCATCATCACGCCCGACCACGACCTCCTCTGGCCCCAGCGCGACCCCGACGCAGTCGTCGAGCAGCTTGCCGGGCTCTTCCCCGACGAGGAAGAGGGGGTCCGCGGCTTCTTCGATCTGATCGACGGTATCCTGGAAGAGGGCTTGAAGGAGTTCGATCCCGAGTCGTGGCTGAGCAGAGTCGCCTTCCCGCTCACCCACAGAAAAATGTGGGCGGTTCGTAACAAGACGCTGGCCGCCGTGCTGGATGAGCACGTGCACGACGAGAGGTTGCGCGCGATTCTGTCGAGCTTCTGGCCCTATTACGGATTGCCGCCGTCCAGCCTCTCCGGTTTCTACTACTGCATCGCCACGGCCGGATACCTGCGGTTCGGAGGCCACTACATCCGCAATCGTTCCCAGGATCTCAGCAACGCGCTGATGGAAGCGATAGAGTCCGCAGGCGGCCGGGTGATGTTGGGGACGAAGGCTTCGTTCATCACGCTGGAGAACGGTTCCGTCTCCGGCGTGACCCTCAGCGACGGCACGCACCTCCCGGCGATGGCGATCATCTCCAACGCCAGCGTCCCGGCGACGATGGAGATGCTGGGCGCGGGCGCACACCATAGCGACGAGGGACGCGAGTATCTGGAGAGACTCGACTCCTACCGGCCGGCGCTCTCCAGCTTCGTCGTCTGGCTGGGGCTCAACCAGGAGATCCGCGGCACGGTCGACGGCTACGAGATCTTTGTCCTGAGCGGCTACGACTCGGAAAAAGCCTACGAGACCTGGCTCGCCTGTGATCCCGTCGACGCCGATTTCGGCGTCACTATCTACGACAACGCGTTCGAGGGCTACTCGCAGCCCGGGACCTCGACGGTCGCGGTCCTCATGCTGAGCGGCTACGAGCCCTGGCGCCAATACGAGGCCGACTACTTCGCCGGCCGCAAGGACGCCTACAACGCCGAGAAGGAGCGTATCGCCGGGATACTGATTCAGAACGCCGAGGAACGGGTTATCCCCGGGCTCAGCTCCATGATCGATGTCATCGAGATCGGCACACCGCTTACCAATCGGCGCTACACCGGTAACCCGCAGGGCGCCATCTACGGCTACGAGCAGTCTCTGGCCAACGCCTTCATGACCCGGCTGCCCAACACGACCCCGTTCGCAGGGCTCTACCTCGCCTCAGCCTGGACCAACCCCGGCGGCGGTTACCAACCCTGCCTGCAGTCCGGCACCATGGCTGCGCAGAGAGTGATGAGTGAGTGGGAGGTAGAGATTTAGCAAGAACCCCGACATTGGACAGCCGAAACTCGAATGTCGGGGTTCTTTACATCTCGATATCGAGCAGCATCGCGATCAGCGCCATCGCGTTCGCCTCGCCTTCGCTGACCTTGCTGTCGGGTCCGAACATCCCTTCACCCGATGCGGATGCGACCTGGGCGCCGACGAAGAACAGCGACCTTTTGAACGACTCCGCCTCGGCCGCGGACATCGTCTTGTCGACGATCGCAGCGATCGCCGGCAGCTCGGTCTTCACGTCTTTCGGCTCCGATACGAGGGAGTTGATTATCGACAGCGAGTCGTCGCGTGTGCTCATCAGCAGCGCGCGTAGCAGGTCGTCGCTGAACGCGGGGGCGTTGGACAGGATCTCGGCCAGCATGTCGATCTCCTCGCTGTCGAGGTCACCGTCGGCGGCCGCCACCGTGAAGAATACTAGGTAGGGAGCGAGCACCAGTTTCTGCCACTCCTCCTCCGAGAACCGACCCTTCATCTCATCGGGGTCGACTCGCGCGCCCTGGAACCGCGGCCGCGGATGGCCGACTACCTCCATGTTCCCCAGCGGCCCGAACTCGGCGCCCTCGTCCGCCTTCTGGTACGGCTGCATCACGAGCACGCCCTCGGCAGCGCCCTTCTCGGCGCCCTCGACCAGAATCGCGTCCTGCTTGTCGTCGCCCTCCTTCGCCGTGACCAGCACGTCCCAGGCGAACGCGTAGGCATCCACGGCCGTCTCCTCGCCCGTGACGATCTCGTGCAGCATCCTCTGCACCGCGTTCATATCCTCGGCCGCCAGCCGGTACAGATGGTCTGTGCCCTCCTCGAGCGTCATCACGAACGGTGTGAGCATCTCTCCGCCGCTGACGCTGTGCAGGGCGTGCTCCACCGCCTTCGTGACCAGGTCCATGAACTCCCGGCTGACCGAGATATTCCCGAGCTGTTGCATGCCGCATCTCCCTTGGGCGGGTCTGTCTGGTCGGAGTCCTCAGGGCCGCGGAACGCTGGCCGGTGAGGAGGCTTCGCCTGCTTGGGCGGCGCCAACCTAGGAGTGGTCAGATTCGGGGTCAAGTGGGGCACAAAGCTGAGGCCGGCAGTGCAGCCACTTCTTCCCGGCTGACCCGAGCGCCTGCGGTGGGGCTCCCGCCTAGGGGAGGGGGCGGACCGCCGAGGTCACTCGGGTCCAGCGGCTCGATCGCTGGCTCACATTCGGCAACCGGGAACAACAGAAGCTTATTTACCCTGCCGGCCCCCCATACTCTCCATCTCCATCTCCATCCCCATCGCCATCGTCATCCGCCAACACCGCTCACCACCCAGAACTCGTCGGCGATGACCCCGTCGATGTCCTTGAAGTAGAAGTGCGCCAGATCGTCGCGGCCATCGACGCCGAACTCGCCGAACAGCGCGCCGTAGTTGGCACCCTGGTCCGACGTGTAGACGGCCGCCCACCAGTCGCCGGCCCGGTCCTGATCCCGGATGCTCTTGCCGCCCAGGCCGGATACGAAGACGAAACTCTCGCCTTCGCTGATCTCGAGCGTGTCGGATCTGGACGCGATCACCTGGCTCTCCATGTCGGAGAGCAGATGCGTGCGGCTGTAGCTGTGCTCGTGGGCAGTGGCGATGATGGCGCCGCCCTCGCGACAGCGCTCGTAGACCGCCCAGCCCGTCTCGTCCCCCTTCGACCCCAGCTGCATGAGCGTCTGGTTCTTGTGCCAGCTACAGATAGACCAGACCGCGTCGTTCGCGCTCAGCCGCTCAGCGATGTAATCGGCGTAGACCGAGTTATCCGAGCCGAGCGTCCCCGGCGCGACGAACACCACATAGAGTCCCTCGAACTCCAGTGCCGCCAACGCGCCCAGCTCGCCGGTCCAGGCGACTCCGATGCGCTGTGCTCGCGCTTCCATGCGGGCCTTGTAGCCGCCGTCGCTATCCCACTCGGCCACGTCGTGATTGCCTACGCTCACGAAATACGGGAAATCTGGCCCGAGGACGTCGTCGATCTGCTGCTCCCAGGCCGCCGGGTCGTCCAGGTAATCGAAGTCGCCCTGGTGCAGCACGGCGTCGGCGCCCTCGTCCTCTATCAGCTGGAGCACGGCGCGCGGCCCGTTCGCCTGGCCGGCGGCCTCCCAGCCCTGGTCTCCGATGAACGCAATCGTGGTGTTCCCTCCCCGTCGCACGTCGCCCTCGCCGTCGGTGTCGCTGACGCTGAGGGCGTCATAATTGCAGCCGAGGCCCGCGAGCGCGGCCGTCAGGGCCAGGGCCGGGCCCATACGCACGCGATATCGCTTGTAAGATGTCGATGTGGACATGCTGAACGCTCTCGCGAACTCGATCGGTTGCGCCGGCGGAGGACGCAACTTGCAGGCCGGGAAGGGCACCATTTGTAAGGCACTCCGCCCAGCGCAATTAGCCGCTGGCCCCAAAGGCGGACCTCGGTGCCTCAGGTCAATATGTTTCGGTCGAGGGGAACTATATTCATAGCGTCACCCATCGGTACGAAGTGAGGAAGCCGGGTTCCAAAACTAGAGGGAGCACACTGGACGTGAAAGTCCACCTCGTCGACGGTACCTACGAGCTCTTCCGCCATTACTTCGCCTTGCCTGGCCACGCGAACGCGGCGGGCGAAGAAGTGGCGGCGACCCGCGGTGTGCTGCGCTCAATGCTCTCGTTGCTCGGCGAGGGCGCCACTCACGTCGCTGTCGCCACCGACCACGTGGTCGAGTCCTTCCGCAACGAGCTCTGGGAAGACTACAAGGACAGCAGTGGGATCGCCGAGGATCTGCTCTCCCAGTTCGAGCTGCTCGAGGACTCGCTGCGCGCCATGGGCCTCGTCGTCTGGCCGATGACCGAGTACGAGGCCGACGACGCGCTGGCCGCCGGCGCCGCTATGGCCTCCGCCGACCCTCGGGTCGAGCAGGTGCTCATCTGCACGCCCGACAAGGACCTCGCCCAGTGCGTCACGGCCCGGCGCGTAGTGCAGTTCGATCGCCGCAGACGCTTCGTCACCGATGAAGGAGGTGTGGTGAAGAAGTTCGGCGTGACGCCGGCCTCGATACCCGACTACCTGGCGCTGGTCGGCGACGCCGCCGACGGCTTCCCTGGCATCCCCGGCTTCGGGGCCAAGACCGCTGCGACCGTACTGGCGCGCTACGGCCGTATCGAGGAGATACCGCTGGGCGGCGACGCGTGGGACGTCGCGGTGCGCGGTGCGGGGCGGCTGGCGGCGACTCTGGCGGAGCAGATGGACCGCGCGCTCCTGTTCCGGCGGCTGGCCACGCTGGATGGCAACGCTCCGGTCAGCGCACACGTCGAAGAACTGGAATGGACGGGGCCTGGGGAGGGCTTCGCCGAAGTCTGCGCCCGGTTGGATGCGGAAGAGTTTAGGGAGCGGGTCGAAGGGCTGGCGGAGAGCAGGCGATGACGATGGCGATGGCGATGGAGAAGGGGCGCTAGTGAATTCGTTCGTGGACTACGTGCTCGATCAATTGCACCGACTGGGCTCGGTCGAGGCCAAGGCCATGTTCGGCGGCCACGGGCTCTACTGCGGGGGCGTCTTCTTCGCCATCATCGCCGCCGGGCGGCTCTACTTCAAGACCGACGCCGCCAGCCGCCCGGACTACGAGGGGCGCGAGATGGCGGCGTTCCGGCCCAATCCCAAGCAGACGCTGAAGACCTACTACGAGGTCCCGGTCGAGGTTCTGGAGGACGACGAGGAGCTGTCAGCCTGGGCGGAGCGGGCTCTGGCCGCCGCCGAGTCTTGACCGGTTCACGCCTGGGGATAGATTTTGCGCCGCATCCTGGGGCTGTAGCTCAGTTCGGTTAGAGTGCCGGTCTGTCACACCGGAGGTCGCGGGTTCGAGTCCCGTCAGCCCCGTTTCCAGGACTTCAGCATCTTTTCCGCCGTGTCGGCGACCTTACGTCATTATCTATAGCGGAGGCGGACTTGATTACGCTGGATAACGTGAGCAAGTCGTTCGGTCGGACGGTCGCCGTGGACGATGTCTCGTTCACCGTCGACCGCGGCGAGGTGGTCGGGTTTCTAGGCCCGAACGGGGCGGGGAAGTCGACGACCATGCGGTTGATTACCAATTTCCTCGAGCCCGACGCCGGCGCGGTTCTCATCGACGGCGTGGACGTCCGCGAGGACCCGGTAGCCGCGCGACGCCGGATCGGCTACCTGCCGGAGAACAACCCCCTTTACGACGACATGCTCGTCGCCGAGTACCTGCGCTTCGTCGGCGAATTGCGGGGCGTCGAGATGGACGGACCGGGCAGCGCTTTGGACGACACCGTCCAGGCGACCGGGATAGCCGAGGTCTTCTACCGGCCGATCGGCGAGCTGTCCAAGGGCTACAAGCAGCGGCTGGGGCTCGCCGCCGCGATCCTCCACCGGCCCGATTTCCTCATCCTCGACGAGCCCACCGAGGGCCTCGACCCGAACCAGCGGCAGGAGATCCGGCGGCTGATCCGCGAGGTCGGCAAGGAGCACACGGTGATCCTCAGCACGCATGTACTACCAGAGGTGGAGGAGACCTGCCGCCGCATCATCGTGATCCACGAGGGTAAGATCGTCGCCGACGGCTCCACCGAAGACCTCATGGTGCAGGCCCGCGACACGGGCGCCAAACGCACGATCGTCGTCGAGGTCAGAGGTGAGGGTGTCGCCGCCGAGGTGGTCAAGCTTCCCAACGTCGAGGAGGTGACCGACGAGTCCGAGTCCGAGGGCCGCACGCGTCTGACACTTGCCGTCGGCACGGGGCCCGACCCGCGGCCCGAGATCTTCAGGCTCGCTAAAGCGAAAGATTGGGTGCTCTGGGAGTTACACGAAGAGACCGCGAGCCTGCAGGACCTGTTCAGCCAGTTGACGCGCTAGGGGGAGAGGCGATGCGGAATATCTGGACGATCGCTCGCAAAGAGCTGCGGACCTATTTCGATCACCCGACCGCCTACATCCTGCTGGTCGTTTTCCTCGCCGTCAACTTCTTCTTCTTCTTCCGCAGCGTCTTCCTGATCGCCACCGCTTCGCTGCGGCCCATGTTCGACCTGCTGCCCTGGATCTTGCTGTTCTTCATCCCGGCGGTGACGATGGGCGCGCTGGCCGAAGAGCGGCGGCGCGGCACGCTCGAAGTGACGCTCAGCCACCCAGTCCACGAGTCCCAGTTCCTGCTCGGCAAATATGTCGGCAACCTGCTCTTCCTATATATAGCGCTCGCCGGCACGCTGTTGCTGCCGCTGACTCTGGCCATCGGCGGCCGGCTCGATTTCGGCGTCGTGTTCGCCCAATACACGGGTACCGCCTTCCTGATGGCCGGTATGGCGGCGGTCGGCCTCTTCGCTTCGGCTCTGACGCGCAACCAGATCACGGCCTTCATCGTCGCCACTGCCGTCATCTTCATACTGATGATGGCCGGCACCGAGGTCGTGCAGATGGGCCTGCCGGCCTGGCTGGGCGGTGCCCTCGGCGAGCTCGGCATAATGCCCCATTTCGCCAACGTGGCGCGCGGGGTCATCGACCTGCGCGATGTGGTCTACTTCGTCGCCCTAGCCGCCGCCTTCTTATCGCTGGCCCAGTGGCTGCTGCTGCGCGATCGCCTGAGCCACGGCTCGCGACTCTACCGCAACTTGCGGCTGGGGACGCTGACGATCGTCGGCATCGCCCTGTTCGCGAACCTGTTCGGCCGGTACATCCCTGGCCGCATCGATCTGACGCAGGAGCGGCTGTACACCGTGTCGCGCGGCACGCGGCAGATCCTGGGCGACCTGAACGACGTCGTGACGATCACGCTATTCTCGTCGCGCGAACTGCCGGCTCAGGTGCGACCGCTGGAGCGCGACGTGAGCGACGTGCTGCGGGACTTCGAGCGCTACGGCCGCGGCAACATTCAGGTCGTCAGGAAGCACCCGGACCGCAGCGAGGAAGCGCTGCAGGAGTCGCAACAGCTGGGGATCGCGCCGGTGCAGTTCAGCGTGATGCGGACCGAGGAGCTGCAGGTGAAGCAGGGCTGGCTGGGGATCGCGGTCCAGTACGCCGATGGCACGGAGGTCATCCCGTTCGTCGGCGCCACGGAGACCCTGGAGTACCAGCTCGCCTCCAACGTCTGGCGATTAACGCGCAGCGAGACACCTAAGGTCGCGTACATCACCGGGCACGGCGAGAAGACGCAGGCCGACTACACCGGGTTCAGCCGCGAACTGGCCCGCACATACGAGATCACCACCGTCGATCTCACGACGGCCGATGCCGAGCTGGGCCCCGATCTCGACGCGATCATCGTCGCCGGACCGAAGATGGCGATGGAGGCGCGCTCGCGTGCGCTGCTGCGGAACTACCTGGCGGCTGGCGGACGGGCCCTCTATCTAGGCGAGGGCGCCGACGTGAATCTTCGCTTCCTGTTCGCCAGCCCTGTACCCGATAGCGCCCGCGACGTAAGCGAGGCGTTCGGCGTGCGCGTTAACCTCGACATTGTCTTTGACCTGCGCTCGAACGAGGCGATCACCGTCCCCGGCGACGTCTTCAACTACATCGTACCGTACCCGTTCTGGCTGCGCGCGCTGCCGGCGGCGGAGCACGCGATCACCCGAAACCTGAACAGCCTCTTCCTGCCGTGGGCCAGCTCGCTCGATACGCTTCAGACGCTCGGCGGCCGCAGCTTCACCCCGCTATTCACGACCAGCGAGGCCGCTGGCTTGCAGCGCGGGACGTTCGAGATCCGGCCCGATGTCGATCCTTTCTACAACCCCGCCGACCTTCGCCCCCAACTGCTCGCCGTGGCGGTGGAAGGTGCGGTGGGCGCCGTCCAGGTCCCGGTGCCGCCGCCGCCCGAGCCCGAGGTCGCCGACAGCGCCGAGGCCGATACGACGGCGACACCGTTCGACGTCGGCACTAACGGTGGCCCGGCGGTGCAGACCGAGGAGCAGCCGCCGGCCGAGGCGACTCCGCGCGTCCTCGGCACGGAGGTCCAGGAGGGGCCAGCCACCGGTCGTGTCGTCGTCGTCGGCGATGCCGATTTCCTTACCGACGCCTTCGCGCGCAACGCGACGGAGAACCTGATCTTCGCGCTCAACGCCATCGATTGGCTGACCCAGAGCGACGCCTTGCTGTCCATCCGCTCCAAGCAGCGCACGCCGCGGCCACTCGTCTTCGAGTCGGACACGACCAAAGGGGCGATCAAGTATCTCAACCTGATCGGTGTGCCGCTGCTCTTCGTGCTATTCGGCACGCTGCGGCTGATGGGACGGCGCGGAATGACTCGACGGACGTACGGACAATGAGCGATCGACTACTCAAGAGATTGGTGCTGGTGCTGGCCGCGCTGGTGCTCGCCTGGGCGCTGGCCCGCTTCGTCGGTGGCCTCGGCGGTCCGGCTGTGGCGTCCTTCGATTTAGCGGCGGTCGCGGCCTCCGGGCTCGACAGCGTAGTAGTCGCTGCCCCCGAGGATACGGTGCGCCTGCGGGCGGGCGACGCCTGGACGGTGAACGGCCATCGGGCGGCGGCGGACGCGGAAGAATCGCTGAGGCGGGCGCTCGTGCAGGCGCAGCTGGGCGGCTTGGTGGGCCGCAACCCCGAGAACCACGAGCGGCTCGGCGTCACCAGGACGATGGGCCGGCGACTGACCGTTTACTCCGGCGGCACCGCCCAGCTCTCGCTCGTGGTCGGCAGGCGCGGTCGCGCCGGCGGCCAGGTCTACGTGCGGCGCGAAGGCGAGGACGAGGTCTACACGCTGCAGGGCACGCTGGTCAGCCTGGTGAACCGCGACGTCGACGACTGGCGCGACAAGGAGATCATTCAGGCGGGTCGCGAACTGGTCGAGCGCATCGAGTTCAGCTATTCCGACGAGTCGTTCGTCCTGGCCCGCGATACCGCTGGCTGGCACCTCGAGCCGTCCGGCGCCGCCGCCGATCAAAACACCGTGGCCGGCGTGCTCAGTATCCTCTCCGGGCTGCTCGCCACCGGCTTCGCCGACGAACCGGTGGCCGATACGCTGACCTGGGAGCCGCCCTCGGGCCGCCTGCGGCTCGTGGGCCCTGGCGGCACCGCGATTGGCGAGCTGATCTTCCTCGAGCGCGAAGACGTGGGCTTCTACGTGCGACGCGCCGGCTCGCCGATCGTCTATACGATCAGCGGGCACACCGGCCGCCAGCTGTTGAAGCGCGAACAGGGGTTCGAGGAGGTGGGTTCCGAGGGGCAGGAGTGAGGGAATCTCGTAATCCCATTTGTTGACCCTCATTGGGGCTCCGGATAGATTCCACCCGCTTCCCGGGGGCGTAGCTCAGCTGGCTAGAGCGCCACGTTGACATCGTGGAGGTCACAGGTTCAAGTCCTGTCGCCCCCATTACCGGTGAGCGGTAAGCAGTGAGCAGTACTGCTTACCGCCTACTGCTCACGCTCACTGATACGGGGCCGTAGCTCAGTTGGGAGAGCGCCTGGATCGCACCCAGGAGGTCAGGGGTTCAAGTCCCCTCGGCTCCACTTCCCTCAAATCTCTGACCGGACTTGTCGGGAACTCGGCTTCAATGCCCGCAAGGTGAGTGGTGCAACACGTGCGGGGCTGCGCAGGTCGGCGCGTGAAGGCGTTACCCCGATAGTGGACGACGTAGACCGGAAGGACGTTTTCCGGCGCCGCCTGGTACGCGAGGCGGGCGATACGGATATCACGGTGATAGCCTCAGCCACCAGCGCGCCCAGCGATATCACTGAGTACGTAACGCTCTGGGATATGCCGGGGCCGATGACCTGGCCGATCTGAACCCGTCGCTCGCCTCGTTCGAGCGGTTGCGGCTGGCCGTCTGCCTGAGTACTGAGTGGGCGGGAAGCCGCCATTACTTTGGCGGTGGAACGTGCTTAAGGCAGAAGTCCATGAAGTTCGCGATGTTCTCGGGCTTGAAGGCTCGTTCAATATCCTCGTCTCGAGAATTAGACAAGATGACTTTGACGCTGTCAGCCTCTGCGATCTGCCACAGGCGTTCCGCAGTCGTCTCGTGCCAGTATTTCTCGTGGTGTCGATCGCCCCGTTCGCGCAATTGAAGCTGAAGGCCGTAGCCAAAGTCGAGGAGTTCTCCATCGATCTGCATGAGTAGCCTGGCTGGATAGAACCGTGCACTTCCAACGATGTAGACTCTCAGCCCATACCAGGCAGCACCAGCTTGCTCCAATTTGACACCGTCTATGCTCACATCCGAGTCGATATCGTTGTGACGCATCCGAGTCGCCTTAACGTCGCGCTCGCGATCGTATCTCTGAACGATCGTGTACTTGGGTGGTCCGCACGCAATAAGTCCCGCCGCAGCAAGGATCACGATTCTGCTCGTATTTCGCATTCCTCGTCGCATGGTGACCTTCATCTCCAGTAACGCGCGACCTCCACGCTCAGTGCATACACTCGGGGTCGGTGAAGCGGATTGCGATTCCCTCGTATCCTACTAGCCGCTCATTCCCACTGCTGTCCGTTTCATACACACGGTTCACAAAGATGACGGCGTCTCCGCCTCGGGCGAAGGCTTCGGCCTTAAGGCTAGACGGGCCGTACGACCAGGCACGCTTACCCCTCACCCAGCCCAACTCCGCGAAGCCACATTTTGGAGTACTACTCCTGAAGTACAGGCGTACATCCTGGGCACTCCTTACCCTGGCTGGAGGCTCCTCGCTGTCGGGCGGCGCCTTTGCGCACGACGTGAATCCTACACCAAGTGCTGCGATCAGCAGCAATCCAGCAACGGTTGCTGAAATACGCGTGATGCGCCTCTGCTACCGTTACTACAACTTCAAGCGCCGCCCAAAAGATGGGATATGCCTGCAGCCACATCAACTAGCGCAGCGGCAGGTCAGAATCTAGGCTGCAACCGCAACCTGTTCCGGCAACTGTTATCGATTGCGATTGCCTGGCTGGCCGAGCGAGCCCATAATAGCGGGTGCTGGAAAGCTAACTGGTCAGATCAACGAGTAGGGGTGGCTAGTCATGAAGTATGTCGTGATATTCGCCGTTGGTGCGATCATCGGTGTGATCGGCGGTGCCCTGTGGATCGGCCCTGAGCGCGTCGAGGTCAGCGGCCTTTCCGAGGCAGACGTAGCAGCGATCCGCGCGACTATCGAGTCCGTCGTCCAATCGACCCTGGCCAACGACTGGACTGCCTGGGAGAGCAACTGGGCGGAAGATGCTCTAACGATGTACGCGCACAGTCCTGTTACCGAAGGTCGAGCGGCGGTTCGTGATTCTTGGGAGAGCGCCAACATAACAGAGTTCGCGGCGACGCCGTACGTGATCGAGGGTCGCGACGGGCTCGCCTACGCGCGCGGTACTTACTCGATGACGGTCAGCACGGAGGCTATGCCCGAACAGGTGACCGATAGCGGTAAGTTCCTGTTGATCCTTGAGAAACTACCTGACGGTTCGTGGGCCATCGCCATCGACGCCGCGAGCTCTGACCTGCCGCTCCCCTGAGCTACCGGGCTAGGGTCGCGCCATCGAAGAGTAGTGAGCGTGGATGATGCCCCAGGCATCATCCTGCTTGAGAAACACGAAGGTGACTCTGCTCTTCGCCGGCTCTTCGAATTCCAGGTCCTGAATGGCGGTGGCGTACGCGACGGTTGGGGCCAGCAAGTACACTCTTATGTCCGTGAATTCCACGTAGTAGTCACCGGGGCGGAAGTGTGCGAAGACCGACTCGAGAGTCTGCCTTGCCATCTCGGCGCCAAACGGTTCCGGTATCCAGTCCTCGATCTCGGAGAACCTCGCATCCTCCAACCAGTGCAGGGACAGAGCCCGCGCCGCGTCGCCTAGGTTCACTGCCTCTTGCAGCTCACCTACAATGCCGAGGATCGCCCGTGTCTCATCCGGCGGTGGTGTGATTGCACCCGGTTTCGTCTGGGTCCGGGCACAGGAACTTTGCAGCAGAATGAGGCAGGCGCTGATCGGGATGAGGAAGGCGCGCATGGCGGAAACTCCTTAGAATGGAAGCGCGGTGGTCTCGTTCGACCTACCTCTCATGTGGTGTGAGCTCGAACCAGATCGTGCCGTCGGGTTCCTCGTGCTTCGTGAGGCGGCACTCGCGGTCGCACCTGGGGCAGGTCACGACTTTCGTGGGGAAGGGGTCCTCGATTACGACCATCTCGCCGCAGCCCCAGGGGCAGAGATACATGGCTGACATCCTAACATCCCTCCACCAGCAGCCCGCCTCGTCGCGACGGTGCCACGCTCATTTCCTAGACCGCGGCACGCCGCGCCTCAGACAACGTAGCTCGTCGCTGGGTGCCAGCACCAGCATCACGTCGCCGTACTGGAACGCGTAGTCGGGGTCGGGTGCCGTATCGAGGGTGTCGTCGCCGGTGCCGGTGGTCCGCTTGATCATCAGGACGCTGGCCCCGAAATCCTGCCGGATGTTGAGTTCGCGTATCGTGCGTCCGACAAATGGTCCGGGCGCCGGGATCTCGGCGACCACGGTATCGTGCGCCGCCGGCACCGACTCGACACCGCCTTCCTGACCGACCGCGGAGACCATGCTGCCTGCCATATCGCGCTTGAAGATCTCGGTGTTGTAGCGGGCGATGACGTCCTCCGGCCAGATGACGCCCGCCAGTCGCCCGTTCTCCAACACCGGCACCTCGCCGCGGTAGGCGACGAGCATCCTCATTACATCGGCCAGCGAGTCGGTCGGTGCGACCCTTGGGAACTCGGCCTCGACCATCACGTCCTCGGCGATGATCAGAGCCTCCAGCGAGGCCGGGTCCTTCATGATCGGGCGGATCTGATCGACCTTGACGATCCCCTCGAGCACGCCTTCCTCGTCGATAACGAACAGCGTGCTACCGGGATGGTCGATGAACTTCGAGATGAGTGCCAATAGGTGATCGTCCGCTGCCGCCGTGACGACGTCGGGTCGCATGACCTCGCGCACCTGGACGTGCTGCAGCACGTTGACCGCACGGCCCCGTTGTATGTCCACCCCGCGACGCAGGAGCTTCATCGTGTAGATCGAAGCGCGCTGTAGCCGAGTCGCCAGCAGGGTAGCGATGATGCAGCTGATCATCAGTGGCAGGATGATCTTGTAGTCCCCGGTCATCTCGAAGATGATGAGGATCGCCGTGATTGGTGCGTGGGTGGCCCCGGCGACTACAGCGCCCATACCAACCAGCGCGTAGGCGCCGGTGCCCCCCGTCGGCGTCGGCCAGACGAGCAGGACCACCGTTCCCACCGCGCCGCCCAGCATGGCGCCGATGAACAGCGAGGGCGCGAAGATGCCGCCCGAGCCGCCAGAACCGATGGTGATCGAGACGGCGACGATCTTCATCAGGACCAGGATCAACATGAACTGCCACACGAGGTTCCCGTGCAGCGCGTCGGTGATCGCCTCGTAGCCGACACCGAAGATGTGGGGGGCCTGGATTCCGATGAGGCCGATGATCGCGCCGCCGACCATCGCCTTGAGCGGCAGCGGCGCTCGGAGTTTGTCGAACGCGTCTTCGGTCGCGTAGAGGCTGCGGATGAACGCGAGCGCCACCAATCCGGCAAGGATGCCGAGGCCTACGTAGGCGAAGAGCTCGGTCCAGTGCACGAGGCTGTAGGCGTCTACTGCCTCGAAGGCGGGGTAGTTGCCCAAGTAGTGACGGCTGACCACGGTGGCGGCGACCGACGAGATGACGATCGGCGAGAACTGGGCGACGCCGAACTCGCCGAGGATGACCTCGAGCGCGAACAGTGCCCCGGCCACCGGCGCATTGAAGGTGCCGGCGATTCCGGCGGCTGCACCGCAGCCGACCAGCGTGCGCAAACGTCGCTGGTCGATCTTCAGCCACTGTCCCAGCGTCGAGCCGATGGCCGAGCCGATCTGCACGATCGGTCCCTCTCGGCCCGCCGAGCCACCGGTCCCGATCGAGATCCCCGAAGCGAACAACTTGGCGAGCACGACTCGAGGCCGGATGCGGCCGCCGCGCAGCGCCACGGCCTCCATGACCTCCGGCACGCCGTGTCCCTTCGCTTCCCGAGCGAACCGGTAGACGATGAAGCCGACGATCGCGCCACCCGCCGCCGGCGCCACGATCTTCCACCAGGGCGGCAGGGCCGCCAGGTGGCCAAGCGTGACCGGGCCTTCTTGCCAGGCCACCCGGTTCACCGCCTCGATCAGTCGCCGGAAAGCGACGGCGCCGAGGCCGCCCAGCACCCCCACGACCGTCGCGACCAGCACCATGTAGAGGCGCTCGGTCTGGCGCAGATCGTCGTGCAGGTTCCTCAGCTGTTCGACCGCCCGGGTGATCATGTCATGCTTGGTCGGGTGATTGGCAACGGGGCAAACTCGCCGTAGGCCCCGGTGACTATAGCGGCGCACGGGCGGAGCGGAAAGAAGTCGGGCAGTGCGCCGGGGACCCACCGCTGCCCCGGGGGAGGCCCACCTGGCAAGGAACGCCAGACCCCCAGAGGGGTAATGCTCCCTAGCCAGCGCAGGCCCGAAAGGCTTAGCGCACAAAGGCTTCCAGAGAAGAGGATCGTCCCCCCCGCAAATGACCGGCCGCCGTGGCCGCGCGGCCGAGCTAGCGCGCCGCTGCCCAGCCTGCTCCAAGCAGGGCCAGGGTGTGGCGCCACCCCCAGGAAACCAGAGGCACAGCTTAGGGCTACGAAGAGCCTGGCGATGACCGGCTCGAACCAGGTGCGGAGGATTTGCGGTGCCACGTCCGTCGAGCGATCTTGTAGATACCCCTCGCCTTGAAGATCCCGACAGCCATCCATCCCAAAGACGGGAGGAGTCCCCGATGGAGTCCGCCGGCCGGCGCGACGGGCAGGCATCGGTCCTGATCGTCGACGACGAGCAGTCCCTCACCACCGTCCTCGCCAAAGTTCTCGGCGCCGACGGGCACAAGTGCCAGGTCGCGTCCAACGGTAAGGAGGCGCTGGCGCTCATCGAAGACACCGATTTCGACGTCGTCGTCACAGACATCACCATGCCCGAGATGACGGGGATCGAGCTGCTCAAGCTGGTCAAGAGGCGCGACACCGAGATTCAGGTCATCGTCATAACCGGACACCCCGACGTCGATTTCGCCGTCGAGGCGATCCGTTCACAGGTCGATGACTATCTGATAAAGCCGTTCGAGATGGGACAGCTGCGCCACGCCGTGTACAGGGCGCTCGAGCACCGGGCACTGCTCAGCGAGAACCGGGCCTATCGCGAGCATCTCGAGGAACGGGTGCAGAAACAAGCGGGCCAGATCAACCAGCTCTTCCTCGATGGCCTGCAGGCACTCGCCGCCGCCATCGAGGCCCGCGACCGCTACACCGGCGGCCACCTGGACCGGGTGAGCAAGTATGCCCTGGCCACCGGCACCGAGCTGGGGCTCGACGAGAGAGCGATGTGGAGCCTCTGGCTCGGCTCGCTCTTCCACGACGTGGGCAAGCTGGCTATCCCTGACGCCATTCTCAACAAACCGGGCCCGCTCACCGAGGAAGAGTACGAGGAGATGAAGCGCCACCCCGAGCTGGGCGTCGAGATCATCCAGCGTATCTCCTTCCTGCTACCGGCAGCCCTGGCGATCCTCCACCACCAGGAACGCTGGGATGGCAACGGCTATCCCGGTGGCCTCAAAGGCGAGCGGATCTCTATCGAAGGCCGCATCCTGGCGGTCGCCGACGCCTTCGACGCCATGCTCACCGACCGGCCCTACCGCAAGGCGCTAACCGAAGACTACGCGCTGAGCGAGCTCGAGCGCTGCGCCGGCAGTCAGTTCGACCCCGGCGTCGTACGCGCCTTCATGCGGGCCATGGACAAGGGCTTCCCCAGCCGCGCCCCGCTTTCCTTGGGTGCTGGTGCCGTTCCGCTTCCCGATCCGGAGATGCTGGCCAGAACCGAGGTTGACCCTCGAGAATCCGCCGAATAGATTGCCGTTCCCGGCGCCAGCGTAGCTCAACGGTAGAGCACGGCATTCGTAATGCCGGGGTTGTGGGTTCGATTCCCACCGCTGGCTTGCTCGGCTGCGGGCGTAGCTCAGTTGGTAGAGCGCAACCTTGCCAAGGTTGAGGTCGCCGGTTCGACCCCGGTCGCCCGCTCTGGGTGTCCAAAGCTGCCCGGGAAGGAGGAAGTCACTCGGCGGGTCTTCGGGCCGGCTGGGATGACGTAAACTTCCCGGGCCTCGTTCGGTAGACGGTAGACAGTAGACGGTGGACGGTAGACAGCCTACCGTCTACCGGCTACCGCTCACCGCTTACCGAACCCCCGGGGAGTAGCTCAGCCCGGAAGAGCGCTGCGTTCGGGTCGCAGAGGCCGCGGGTTCAAATCCCGCCTCCCCGATTTCNNCGGGACGTGGCGCAGTCCGGTAGCGCGCCTGAATGGGGTTCAGGAGGTCGCGGGTTCGAATCCCGCCGTCCCGACTTTGTAAGTCTAAGTTGTACAACGACTTACAGGAATACCGCATATGGGCTGGTGACAGCCTCTCCCCACTTCTTCTCCCGACTTTTTGATGGAAGCCTTGCGCGAGGTTTGTACAGGGCTACTTGTTGAGTGACTAATGTGGCGCCACGGTTATTGGGGCGTCACGCCACGCGGTCCATTTGCCGGAAGTCTGCCGCAGTCTCCCACCTAACCAGGACTCCGGCCGCGGGCTTTCAGCCAGCCGGTTGTCCGCGATACCAAACAATCCACCGGGCATCACTTCAGCGCCGCTGCCCCGCCCAGTGGCAGTGCATGAGCGTAGACTATTGCCGCTCTTCTGGCGGCAAGGAGGTTGTGATGTCCGCCAAGGTGGCCATTCCTGGCAACCTCACGGCAATTGGGCTCAATCCGAACGTCGAGCTAGGAGACTTCGAAGCTTTGGTGGAGGTCGGCCGTACGGCTCGCCGGCTTGGTGACGGCTTTCAGTGGTATATGGGGGATTTGGCGCTGAGAGTCGAAGTGAGGTATGGCGAGCAGGATCTGATGAAGTGGTGTGAGAGCGTTGAGATAAACTACAACACGGCGCGCGCATATCGAGCAGTTGCGAAAGCCTACGAATTTGGTACCCGCTTACCAGATCTAACTTGGACGCATCACCGCCATGCACGGAAGGAAGGCGACAGGCTTGCGCTGCTGGAACTTGCTGAACGCGAGAAGTGGAGCTCGCGGGAACTGGAGTTGCACATCAAACAGCGGAAGCGGGACGAAAAGGAAAGAAAAGACAAAGACGACAAACCGCCTCCCGACCCGCCCATTGACGAGAAAGCAGTTTTCGTGGTCTGGGTGCCCAAGGACGATGCTTGGGCTGAGGAAGAAAGACTCCGCAAGTTGGGGTGGATGTACGAACGGATAACTAGCGACGGAGCCGGAGCAGCGAGCACCTCTATTGACCCAAGAGGTATCTGGAGCGGCATGTTTCCTTACGGAGATGTAAGGAAATCGAAAGTAGGATATGATTTGCAGCCCGGGTATATTGCTACCGATTCTTGATGGGCAGGTACTGGCCGCTGTGGCATGGTGCCCCAACCTACTGTGAACTCTGGTCTATGCTTCTCGTCGTTTCTTGTAAGCAGAATTGGCAACCCCAGCCCGTTCTGCTGCTACGATTCCATCGGCTCGCGTCCCCTTTCTGCAGCCGAAGGGTACCCGCAGACTCTTGAACACCGGCGCTCGCTGGGGGGGGTGAGTAGCTGGACGGAGGTTGAGAAGCATGAGGCGATCGCTACGCGTCCCATGGGCCGTCCTGGCGCTTGCGCTGGTCCTGCCGCTGGCGGCCTGCGACGATGAGGAGACAGTTCCAGAAGACAACCCGCCAACGATCACGCTGACCGCTCCGCCTGGCGGTGACGCGGTCGCTCCGGGCTCGTCGCTCACGATCAGCTGGACGGTCGACGACGACGGCACGGTCACCGTGGATCTAAGCTACACGGCTGATGGTGTGGCGGAGACTTCCATCGCCACCGACCTGACGGGGACCAGCTACAACTGGACGGTGCCGAGCAGCAATCTGTACGGTGTCACGGTAACGGCAACGGCCACCGATGATGCCAACCAGACAGACGAAGACGTGAGCAACAGCTTCGCTATCGTCGCGGTGTCGGCGCGGGGCTACGTGACGGCGGATGTGTGCGGGGACTGCCACACCGCCGAGTACGACGACGTGTTCGCTTCCGGGCACCCCTACAAGCTGAACAAGGTGGAGGGCGGGGTAGCGCCGACCTACCCGAACAGCACGGTACCCAGCCCGCCGACGGGCTACACGTGGAATGACATCACCTACGTAATCGGCGGCTACGGCTGGAAGGCCCGCTTTATGGACAGTGACGGGTACATCCTGGTCACCGGAGTCACGGGGACCACGGTCCAGTACAACCTGCCGCGCGCCGATCTCGGCGGCGGCCTGCTCGAGGAGTGGGTGGACTACCACCCCACCGACACCGAGCCGAAGCCCTATACCTGTGGTGCCTGCCACACCACGGGCTGGCAGACGTTTGCCGAAAACGGCGGAGTCAATCAGGACGGCCTCGTCGGCATCGAGGGCACCTGGGAAGAGACCGGGATCAGGTGCGAGGAGTGCCATGGCCCCGGCGAGGACCATGTTGTCAGCCAGGCGGCGTCCGACATTACCGTCGATAACAGCTCCGAGCTCTGCGGCGGCTGCCACTTCCGGCTCGCCGACCACAGAATCGAAGCGTCAGGCGGCTTCATCAGGCATCACGAGCAGTACGATGAGCTGATGGGCGGTGGGAAGGCCGCCGCATTCGATTGCGCCGATTGCCACGAACCCCACATCCTGACGCGCTATGGGAACGCCGACGCAGGCGGCATCCTGGTGACCTGCGAGAGTTGCCACGCGACTCAGGCTGCCAACAACGCTCACCTGGTGCCCGTGGACTGTGTGAACTGTCACATGTCCCGTGCCACCAAGTCGGCCAGAAAGGTGCACGAGTTCGAGGGCGACCTCCGCACTCATCTTTTCACGATCAACCCGGCGGCCGTCGGAAAGGCCGACATGTTCTTTGTTGACCCAACGGACGGAAAAACGGTCACCAATGACTTCGTGACGCTCGACTTCGTGTGCTACCAGTGCCACACAGACCCGATCACGCTGGAGGGCGGTAGCGCGAGCCTGAAGACGCTGGCCGAGCTGTCGGCGAAGGCGACCGGCATTCACAACTAGGGTCACCTCGGCGATTCAGCCTAAGAAATGGGGTGTGTTCACAGATCGCCTCCCGTCGATAAAGCTGTTTCGCCGAGGTATTAATAGGCCGGCCCTCGACCCGGGGGCCGGCCTCACTTTTTTTCAACAGGAGCTATCTGTCAAGATGTGTGGATGCAATGCCGCGACACGGGCACTGACGACTCTCTGCATCCTTTCCATTCTAGCCGCCGTCGCCTGCTCGCCCGAGCGGGCGGACCGCGCCGGGACCGAGGAACGAGAGGGGCTACTGTATCTCCGGGGCTCCGACCAGCCGTTCTCCGGAGTCGTCTTCGCGACCTTTGAGGACTCCGACCAGATGCTGGCCGAAACTCACTACCGCAACGGCCTCAAGCACGGGCGCTCCGTGGGTTACTACCCCAGCGGTCAGGTGTCCGTCAGCGAGAGCTTCAAAGAAGGCGTCAGCGAAGGCGAACGCCTCGAGTGGTACGAGAACGGGCAGATGCTGAGCCGGCAGACCTTCGTCGGCGGGATGAGCGAGGGCGTAGTGCAGGAGTGGAACGAGGAGGGCCGGCTCGTCACGGAGCGCCAGATGAGGCAGGCGGTACCGCACGGGCTGACCGTGACCTGGCACCCGAACGGCGCGAAGAAGAGCGAGGCGACCTACGAGGCCGGAAACCTGCACGGTGTTCTAACCGTCTGGTACGAGAGCGGCCAGAAACGGGCCGAGAAGGCCTTCCGGAACGGCCGTGCGAGCGGCGCCAACACCGAGTGGTACGAGAGCGGGAGCCTGCGGCTTCAGGTGAGCTGGCGAGACGGTAAGCCGGACGGTGCCTTCACCCGCTGGCACGAGAACGGTCAAAAGCAGGCCGAAGGGTTCTACTGGGAGGGAGAGCTGGTAGAATTTCAGGTGTGGGATGAGGATGGAAATCTCCAGCCCGCTGCGTCTCTGCCTCCGATCGAAGGTGACGCGGCAGGTGCGTCCGCAGCCATCCGCTGACGATCTTGCCGGGGCTGCCGGTCATCCCGACTATTAGTTGAGAGCTGGAAGATGCGCATCCTTATCATAGAAGATGAGACGAAGGTAGCCCGCGCCCTGGAAAAGGGACTGCGCGAGGAGCACTACGAAGTCGATGTGGCCACCACCGGCGAAGACGGGTTCTTCAAGCTGAATGCTGAGACCTTCGATCTGGTCGTCCTCGACCTGATGCTTCCCGGTCACGACGGCATCGAGATCCTCGCCACCATGCGCAGGCGCGGTTTGCAGACGCCGGTGCTCGTCTTGACTGCCCTGGATGCCGTCGAAGATAGGGTGCTCGGCCTCGAGACCGGGGCCGACGACTACCTCGTGAAGCCGTTCGCCTTCCCCGAGCTGCTGGCTCGGATCCGCGCGCTCTTGAGACGGGGACGTCCCGACCAGGCGCTCAAGCTGCAGGCGGCCGACCTGCAGATGGACCTGGTCACCCGGAAGGTGACCCGGAGTGACCGGATGCTGGATCTCACAGGCCGCGAGTTCGAGTTGCTCGAGTATCTCGTTCGCCACAAAGGACAAACCGTGACCCGCGATATGCTGGCGCGCGATGTCTGGAGGATAGAGCCGGGGATGATCCCGCTTGACAACGTCATCGATGTCCAGATCTCGCGCCTGCGCAAGAAAGTGGATCAGGACTTCCCGCTGAAGCTGATCCGCACCTTCCGCGGCGTCGGCTTCCGCCTCACCGAGGATGGCCCATGAGACACTGGTGGTCGCGGCAGAGTGTCCGCCTTCGGCTGACCGTCTGGTACGCGGGTACGCTCCTGGTCCTGCTCCTCTTGTACGGCGGCAGTCTGTTCGCGTTTGTGTGGCGCGGCCTTTCGCACGACCTGGACCGCCGGCTGCAACGGGACTTCGAGATCGCCGAGACCATGCTGGAGCGGACGCCCGCGGGACGGGTTCGCTGGCTCGGACCGCTTCACGACCACGTAGATGAAGAGCTAGGCCATCAGATCTGGGCGGAAGCATGGAGCCCCGAGGGTGATCTGCTCTTTCGTAGCGAGCTTCCCGATTCGCTCGCGCTGGCCTTGACTCCTCCGGAATGGGGTCTGGAGACGATCGGCCGGCTATCTCTGTCCAACAGTCAGAAGATCCGATACTACCAAGGCCCGCATCCAATCGGTGGGCACCCGGCGACTATCCGGGTGATCCAATCGGAGGATCCGCTGCGCCAAACGCTCGCGAGGCTCGCGCTGATCGAACTACTGGCTCTACCGTTCGCCGCGGCTCTGGCGGGTCTCGGTGGCTTCGCACTCGCCCGGCGACTGTTAGAGCCTGTCGCCCGCATGACGGACCGAGCCAGGGCCATAACGGCCGACTGCCTGGATGAGCGACTGCCGATCCACAACCCCGACGACGAGTTCGGGCACCTGGCGGACGTCTTCAACAAGACCTTCGCTCGCCTGGAACGGTCCTTCGAGCAGTTGCGCCGGTTCACATCCGACGCCTCCCACGAGCTGCGTACTCCGCTGACCGCCATGCGCAGCGTCGGCGAGGTCGCGTTGCGGGAACCGCGTGACGAGAGGGCCTATCGCGAGACGATCGGGAGCATGTTGGAGGAGGTAGACCGGCTGGCACGGCTAACGGATAACCTGTTGACGCTCAGCCGCGCCGATGACGGTCGGGTCGCGCTAAAGCTGGAGCCCCTCGACCTGGGCGCATTCGCCCGTGAGGTGGCCGCCGATATGAGCTTGCTCGCCGAAGAGAAAGGTCAGTTGCTTGCCGTCGAGGCACCGGAGACCGTGCACGTCAGCGCAGACCGCGCAGTGTTGCGTTGCGCGGTCATCAACCTCGTAGACAACGCCGTGAAGTACAGCCCCCAAGGGTCCGCCATCCGCCTCGCCGTCAGTCAGCGGCAGAGCGCCGGTGTGCTGGAGGTCATCGATCGGGGGCATGGGATTCCCGCCGAACAGCGGGAATGCGTCTTCGAGCGATTCTGGCGCGTCGATCAGTCCCGGTCGCGCCCGGGCGGCGGCAGTGGCCTCGGCCTGGCTATCGTCCGCTGGGCTGTGGAAGCCCACGGCGGCGATATCCAGCTGGAGACTGAAGAGGGCAAGGGCTGCGTGTTTCGCGTGACCCTGCCAAGAGCGACCGAACGTGAAATGAATGAGATCTAGGAGCCTGAGAGCAGTATAGGTTCTGACGCGCTGGCGTTCCTCGGCGTGGAACCAGGTGGGCCGGCCTGATGTTCGGTGAGGCCCTATCCCCACTCTTTGCCCCACTTTGACGGGATAATAGGCCGGTTCGAGCGGTCTGGTTACCCGGCCAAGAGCCGGGACACCACAACCCATTAATGGAAATAAGGTCGGGAATCAGTGGCTGTGGCAGAATCATGGGGTTCAGGAGGTCGCGGGTGGCGACTCGCACCGCGCGCAGGACCGCGCGGCGCTCGGTATGCAGCCGCCGCAAGCGGCGCCTGCAACGCGAATCCCGCCGTCCCGACTGGCGCAGCGCCCGTGATTAGGGACGCGCCACGAGATTAGACCTCAACTGTCAAGGAACTCGTAGTTACTCCAGATTATTTTATGGACGGTATGCGAGAAACATACTCGCGTTCGTGCGTGGTCCTAGTCCGACCGACGCTTCAACTTCCCAGTGCCTGCGGAAGCCTGTGAAGAAACCTGCCATGAAGTTCCAAGGGTCCTTCTGCTCTAGCTCCACGTCGTACCCCACATCGCCAATCATGGGAATAGAGATCTCCCCACGGTGTCGCTCGTCGGCATTTTGATACATGGCACCGGCCCACACGCCCACACCACTAAACACAGTGCCGACTCGAGGCATAACAACCCACGCTTTCACAGTGGACCCAGTTGTGCTGAGACTAGTTCCAGTGAACGTGGTATTGATCGCCCCAAAGAACTGGCCTACTCCGTACGCAACTACAATGCCTCCTCCATACACGAGACCGTCGTAGTCGATCTCCAGCATGAAAGGCGGCTCACTCCCGCCGTTCGGGCTGGGAGCCTGAACATCCGTACGTCCATCTATGAAGCCAACAAGGCCGAATATGTTGACCATGGGCAACAGCCAGGCGTCCAATCTCAAGTTCGCCTCTATGACGTCATTCGCTACCGCCACATCAGATGCCGGGGGGACACCTGGAAGCTCTATACTCAAGGACAGACTCTCAAGTGAGTAGTCCTGATCTTGGTAATAGACGGTGAGCCCGACTCCGAATGGGCGAGGCAATTCAGTGTCACTCGCCGATGAGCGCTCGAGCATGGGACTCGCGCCAGTCTCCTGACCGAATACCCAGTGAGCATCCAAGAAGGTAAGTGTAGGAACGGTAGCCACCCAGAACCATAGGCCAAGGCGTGCGGCTCTTGCCTTGAAACCGTAAACGCCGTGTTCCGGTGTCCTGCGGTGACGCAGCATCCTCGTGTCGGTGTGGCCTGTCTGCACCTCCGTCAACCGCGGCGTTCTATCAGTTGGGTTTCGACGCAGAGCTGGGGCGCGACCGCAAGGAGCCAGGTTCAATAGCATCGTCGTTCCTCTCATCTGAGGAGCACTGCGGTCACCATGGCAGCTAGCCTCAGGGCCGAGTGTGGTTTGTCAGCTCAAGGAGGGAGCGATGTCCCTGTTCCGCTCTTCTGGAGTAGGCAGTTTCTCGCGAATCTCCAGCCAGGCGGGGCCAGCCATATCAGCCTGGCTGCAGAAACTCAGTCGGCAATAATGTCTCTCACGCTTTCACTAACGAGTTGATATTGTTTTGAGACCTTAGCTGCGCAGCATAGCGCAACGAGCCGAATCCCACAAGCTATGATCGGTGTCCAGCCAGATCACTATGCGTTTGGCAAATGACGGTACCTCCCAGACCGGAGGACGCGGGACCATGAGCTTGAGAGCGATCAGAAGCCTTGCGATCGCATTTGGCCTAACGCCGATAACCGGCGCTCTGGCAGGAGGCGGGACTGCGAGTAGCGGAAACCGCCACTGCCGTCGGTGATCGTCGCCAGATCGACGGTGCCGTCCAGCGTATGCGTGATCTTGTAAACGCTGGCCGCGGACATCGCCTCGTTGTCAGGGTGCGGGACCCCCTGAAATCCGTGTAAACGCGGCACCTCGCTCAGCTGTACTGTTCAAGAAGCCGCAAAGTCACTAACTCTGACGGCGATGCGCGAAACAGAACATGTCTCAGACAGCCAGCTTGACGATCTTTTCCGTTTCAATCGCGTCCTCGCAGGGCTTCCGCCCAGTGACGTGATACTCTTTTGTGGCGATGGTGGCAAATTATCTGTATTGTGGATACGAGTCGTTTATCACGCGGAGGGCTTGGCATGTCGGATTGTTCTCTTATGTGCGCTCTGCAGTGAAGCCAGTCCCGTCGCTTCGCGCTACCCGCTTCGTGGACATTCGTCCGAAGGGAGGTGACCCATGACGACTCTGCGCTTCCTGGCGCTCATTGTGTGCGCGACAATGTCACCTCATCTCCAGGAACAACGGCTGGTCGTCGTGGGGACGGTAGTGGGTTCAGACGGAACGCCAATGGAGGCCGCGAACGTGACCCTCTATCCGATGCGCTCGCCGATGATCCCGCTGTTGGAGATGCCGTCGCTGGTCATCGCCACGGCCAGAGCCGCTGCCGACGGGTCGTACCGACTCGAAGCCGATACGTCGGGCGTATTCCAACTGTGGTTCAGTGGCGTCGACCACGCGGCGGCGAGGACCGTGCTGCTTGCCGAACCCGACGGCCAATATCGTGTCGACGTCACGTTGTCAGCGGTCGAGATCGCGGCCGACGCCAAGCTTGCCGTCATCGGGCCCTTCAATGAGTTCTCGCCATACAGGGGATACGTCGAGATGGAGCAGACCGCGACCGGCACCTATGCCGCCCGTGTCGCGACCGATGGAGACACGCTCGCGTACGAGATCGTCGAACGCGGAACGAACCCCGCGAACCCCCTGGTGACGAACGGCACCGGAAACGCCGCCTACGAGTTCGACGGTCGCGGATCGTACCGGTCGCGAGTCCCCGCGGTCGGGGACTCGATCCTCATCCAGTACGACCCGCGGCAGCTTCCCGAGACGCAGTCTCGGGAGACCATGACGTTCCGCCCCGATTCGACAACCGCGGCCCGGTTCGCACGGTTCTGGACGGATCTGCGCCGGAATCGGGACGCGTACTACGCCCGCCTGCAGGCGATGGTGGCTGACGGCGCAGACGAGGTGGAGATCGCTCGGTTTCGGAATGAGTACGATTGGTCCGTGAACCGCCTCGTGCTCGAGGGGGCCCTGCGCGACATTCCGGACCCGCGGCGCAGGGGAACACTCTTGACGACCTACCTGGACTGGGCCGGCGGCATTGACTCCACGATGGCGATGACGGCGTTCGCCGAGCTCGAGCCCGATGCCCCCGAGTGGGCGCACGGCTACTACACGATATCCAATGCCGGTATCGCCTCCGGCCATGAGCAGGCCTACGAGAACTACTACCTGACCGCCCTGCGCACGCACGCCGATAAAGGACTCAAACCACCGATCCTGATGCGTCTCATCACGCTCGCTGAGGAGCGCGGGGCCATCGACCGGTCACGTATTCTCTACGAATGGCTGTTGGCGGAGTACCCGAGGTCGTACGAAGCGCGACGGGCCAGAGCGCGGTTTGGGTTGGGGGTCGGAGCCAAGGCGCCCGCGTTCGTCGTGAGAGCTTTGTCGGACTCGAGCACGACGTACACGAACGACACGTTCGCCGGTCAGATCGTGCTGATCGACTTCTGGGCCGTCTGGTGTGCGCCGTGCGTCGCGGAGATGCCCGTCCTGCATGCGGCGTACGAGAAGTACGGCCCGGCCGGCTTCACGATCCTCAGCGTGTCGTTCGACGATGCACCGGAGGACGTCGTCCGCTTCCGGTCGGAGACGGCGTGGAGCATGCCGTGGATACATGCCTTCGTGGGCGACGACTGGACATCGGACATCGTGACCGCGTTTCAGATCCCGGGACTGCCGAGGACCGTCCTGGTGGACCGCAACGGGGTCATCGTGGCCGTCGATACGGATCTGCGCGGAGAGCGGCTGGACCAGACGCTATCCGACGTCATGTCCAAACGGTGAGCATGCCGACCGTTCGTTGGACGCGTCCTCGACCGCATAGAGGCTGTGTGCTCACCGGTGCGCGGTTCGGCAGGCATCGGGGCAGTGCTGTGTCCGTCTTCCTCATCGCCATGGCCGGCGCGAGCCCTGCGGTGGCACAGAACCCACCGCGCGGAGCCGTGCGCGTGGATGACCGTCTTGCCCAGACGGTCGTGCGCCCGGGAGACGTCTTGACGATCGCGGTGACGCTCACGCATGCGTCCGGCTTCCACACCTGGCCGCACGAGCCCGTGGTGCCGGAGGAGTTCGAGGGCGTGAATCCGATCCCCACCGAGATCGAGCTTGCCGACGCCCCTCCGGGAACCGAGCTGGTCGAGGTGGTGTGGCCGTAGCCGCAGCCGGTGACCGTGCATTACGGGGGTGAGCCCACTGCGCTGCTGTCCTACACGGGATCGGCCCTCATCAGTGTTCGGCTGCGCGTGCCGCCTGATACGCCGGAGGGACGCGCGACTGTCGTGCTCACAGTGCGGTTCCAGGCGTGCGACGCCCGGCTGTGCTACCCACCGCAGCGTGTCGAGACCGCCGTTCAGTTCCGGGTCGAGAGCGGGTCCGGTGCGGCCGGCGGCGTGCTGCCGACGAGGCCAGCACCAGCATTTGAGCATGCCAGTGGCGTCGCTGGCAGCCTCGCAGCAGATTTTCCAGGACCTTAGACTGCCCTTGTAACGGGAGCCGAGGGTGCGCGGAGAGTTCGGATGACGCACCGCTTGAAATCGATACCCGAGACGAGTAGGGTGCTCCAAGAGCGCCAGTATCTTCCAGAATACAAAGCGCAACGAACAATGACCAGGAACCGAGAGATGAGCTGAGCCGGCCACACGCGGCCCCGGGCGGGGGGCAAGAAGTGGGGTAAAAGTATGCTACATCGTGCTACATCCCTATCATTTCGATACAACAGTGGACGCCCGAAACACCGTGTGAATACTACATTTCGCTCTGTCTGACTACATCATCGATGTGAATGGGGTTCAGGAGGTCGCGGGTNNGCGCAGGACCGCGCGGCGCTCGGTATGCAGGCGCCTGGCGGCGCCGGCAACGCGAATCCCGCCGTCCCGATTCCTCGCTGTAGTTCGCCTTCCTTGGCTCGGCACCTTCCGAGCACTGACTATCGCGATGTGTTGTCCCGCCTTATGACAAAGCGGCTCACGAACGGGACATCGAGCGTGCCATGCACCACGGCCCAGACAGTGTCGCCGCGCATGACCGGGCTTGGACGGGTCGAGAATCCCCTCGGGGCTCTTACCATGCCGAGGTACCGACCGTCAGGTTCGAACACGTCGAAAGCGACCGGCTCGGTCCAGGTTAGCTGCGGGTTCGCTGCCGCTTCATCAGTGTCCTCGAGGTCCGGTTCGTTCTGCTGCGCTTCTTGATGCAGGAGGAGCCAGATGCGTCCCGAGTCGCCGACGAGCAGGCCGGTGTAGGGAGGCTTGGTGTTGGGTATCCCGGGTCCGGTCCAGCGCCATGCCGGATCGACCCGCCGCATCATGTCTGTGACGATGCGCTCGTGCTCGGCGCGCTCCGCAGGCGCGACAGGTACAGGCCGCCAGTTCGTTCGCTCGATTCGCAGAACACGGCCCGGTGCCAGGAAGAGATCGAACGAGTAACGAGTCGGAATTCCACCGATCATGTAGCCCAGAGGGCTGAAGGTCCACACGCCTCTCGGAGCGAAGGGGAGGTACTTCAGCGTGCCGCCGCCGCCGCTGTAAGTCGCACTGAGCGAGGGCGTCTCGTAATCCCATGTTGGAGCCGCGAGTGTGTCGCCCGGCACCCCAGCTGGTCCGTATCGCACGAGCCCGAACCGCCAGTCCGTAACCTCGTCCAGAGGATTGAGCACGATCTGCGTGTACGAGTTCCCCAGTTGGTCTTTGTAAAGTGGTCGGGAGGTGCCGTCGCCCCGGATCCGCCAGCCGTCGAGGTACTCGCCGTCGGAGGAGTAGACGCTGATCCGAATGTTGCCGGGGTCTCGTAGTAGAACTCTTCCATCGCCAAGCACGGCCAGTCCGGCGTCGGGGAACGTGTACTCTCCCGGGCCGCCCCCGGCACGACCGAACGTCTTCAGGTATCTGCCGTCCGGGGCGTACTTGCGCAGCGCGGGCACCATTCCGTCGAAGATGTAGATGGCACCGTCAGGCGCCACCGCCAACGACTGTATCTCCCCGAACATCTGCTCGTCGGAACCTTCGCGTTCGCCGATGGTGAGTTCGGCGACCAGCTCCGCCTCGTGGCCCCAGACGCTGCCGCCGAGCGTCTGCACGATCACGGTATCCGCGATTGTGTCGTACGCAGCTCGCCACTCTGAGGCGGTCGGCGATCCGTGCTCGGCGCACGCCACCAGCGCAGGGATCAGCGGTACGAAAAATCGTGCCGACTTGAGGCGGTGACCACAAGATGACTTACTCATAGATCGTCCATGGAATTGGATACTGCGAGTCGCTGTAAAGTTGCAAGCGGTCCGCACGTGAACGAGCTCGTCGCCCGCGGCGCGAGACTCGTTGGAGTGTATCGGACACTACTCCAACGTCATAGCGACCCGCTTTTTGAGCATATTGGGAGATGCGCCAGCATCGGTGTAGGTCCCGGCGGTCGATGCCAGGTACAGTATCAGCGTCAGTGACAACGCCGACAGACGCTGACTGTTGCTCACGGACGCTGAATCGTTGGAAGCCCGCGAAAACCGACGCTCATGGGCGCTGACGGGCGCTCGTCGCATGAATGGGGTTCAGGAGGTCGCGGGTGGAGACTCGCGCCGCGCGCAGGAACGCGCGCCGCTCGGTATCCCGGCACCCGGCGGCGCCTTCAACGCGAATCCCGCCGTCCCGACTGGTATGGCAGGCACTTACCGCACATTCTGCATAGCTGAGCGGCCCGTCACGACTCAAGCTGCACGCCTGTAGGAACACACCTTCAACGCACCCCAGCGGGAAGGAGACGGTACACTCGCGATGACGCGGCGGACGAGCATCTCGACCGGTTTCTTCGATCGATCGTCAACTCTGCCTCGACGCACGAGATCCCGCGCGCCCACTGGCCGGCCTGGACGTCCGAGTTGGACACGGACGTGACGTGTTGGGGCGCGGAGGACTCTCGTGACTTGGCTAGACCGAAGCCCTCGTGCTGATTCGGGAGAACACGACTGGCCCATTCTCAAGAGGAGTCTTCGGTTACTTCGCGACGCGAGTCGCTACGTTACTTTTCGTCTCGACCAGCTTACTACGATCATCAACCAACCCACTGAGGAGTACCGCGGACGACTCCAGTCGCAAACCGCATCACCCCCGTCTCGGGCGCAGTGATAACATCAGTTGCAGCGCCAAGGACGCTGGCTGTCGCTCACGAACGCTGAATCGCCGAAAACCCACGAAAACAGTCGCTCACGGATGTTGCCGGTCGCTCGTCGCCTTGATGGAGTTCAGGAGGTCGCGGGTGGAAATTCGCCCCCGCGCTGCGATTTCGGGCGAGGTTCCTACTACAAACTGAGGCTTGCTTTGCCCTCTGCCACTAGGACGTCTTGACTCCGGCCACGTCCCGGTACAGTGCATCCGGCGCCAGGTCGATGCCGCCCGGCCAGGCGACGGTGCCGCTCTCCTCGTCGATGAACACCTTCTTGAACTCGTTCGGATCCTTCCAGGGTTGGAAGACGCCGTGCCCAACGAGTTCTGAGAGGTCTACCTCGCCCTCGACTCCGTCGGCAAAGCGGATCCAAATCCGATATCCCGGGCGAGCTTCCACTGACTCGATTCGATAGCGCATTCGTTTCCTATCCAAGAGGGTCAATCTTGCTGAGAGGCTCATGGGCCCTCGCTTGCCTCCAGACGACCTGCAGTTCCTCTTGATGCAGGCTTGCCCACTCCGTCACCGCCGTACAGCGCATGGAAATGCGGAGGGCCATGGTCGCGGTAGTAAAGATAGATCGATATGCCGAAGAACTCCGAAATCTTGGGCAAGGTCGCATGGCCCTCTAGCTGTGGTTTCCTCGCAACAAAGTTACTCACCGCTGCAGATGTCGGGTAGGCCTTCAGATTAGGCTCCGCCAGTGTGAGCGTCAGTGACAACGCCCACTGGCGCGCGCTGTCGCTGACGGACGCTGGAACGCCGACAACCCGCGGAGACTGTCGCTCACGGACGCTGACGAGCGCTCAGCGCCTGAATGGGTTCAGGAGGTGGCGGGTGGCGACGCGCACCGCGCGCAGGAACGTGCGGCGCTTCGTTTGCGGGCGCCTGGGCGGCTCCTGCCACGCGAACCCCGCCGTCCCGACTGGAATAGCAGGCACTTACAGCAAATTCTGACGCCCTCTTGAACTGTCACGATGCAGGGTGCACGCCTCCAGGAACACACCTGGAACACACATCGTGCCAATTCGCTCGTTGACCCTTTGCGTGGGCCGTAGGCCTTCACATCTAACGGCATGCGCAAAGGGATCATCTCCTGGTTGGCAGGTTGCAGTCCAAGATGGAAGGGTGAAATCCCCCACACCGGGTGGGGCATTTGAATGCGGAGCAGGCTGACTTCCTCGCTCGGTCGTACCTGTATCGAAAAGAGCTGCAGACTCCGAAAGACCGCGTCGACGAGCTGCGCAGGCTCTCGCCCTACGATGTCCGCACCGCGGCGACGCGTTACATCAAGAACATCCAATACGCGTACCTGGGAGACATCACTGTCGCTCCCCGCGAGCTGATGAAGGAGCACTAGCAGGCACCGCCCTGCGCCGCGACTCGCGGCGCACGTAGCTTGCCACCGCAGGCGGCGCCGATCCAGGCGAGCGAAGCGACAGTCTAGCTTCTCTGGATTCCCATGTGTTAGCCTTCGCTTGCCTGTTTCGCCCGAGGAGCTAGATGCCGTGGCAATCTCCTGCTCTTGCGGTTCCGTGGCTGCTGGCCGCATCGTGAGTGTAGCCGGGGTGAGGTTGAGGGGGCGCTGAAGTCTGTCCGGCCGGTTGGGGAGATCTCAGCCGTTGTGACAACTCGCATCGTTATCAGCCTGCCGAGCTGGGCCGCGCGGAATCGGTGGGAGCCGGGCGGACGCATACCAGCACGCATTCTGCACCCGAGTCCAAGGAGAACTCTGATAATGAGATACGCTGTGCGTCTGATGGCAGTGGTCCTCCTCGCTGCCCAAGCGGCTGGGTGCGCGTCCACCGGAGGCGGTGGCAAAGCGGGAAGAACCCTCGGGCCAGAAGTGACGGGCCTGACTTACGGGGGCGTGCTCACGTACGTGCCCCACGTACTCAACCAGTTCGGCTATCGCGTAATCCGTCGCCAGCAGCAGCCACAGAGTCTCTACTTCGAAACCGAATGGGAGTCGAGGCGCCCATTCCTTGACGAGGCCGAGCAGGGCTTCCAGGTGGCAGTGACGCGCATCATCGTCAGGGCCAGATTCCACATGAGGAGGTTTCAAACCAGGCTGTACCGGGTCCAGTTCGAGGGGCAGACCCGGCTCAAGCGCACCTCCGACTCCGGGTGGGAAGAGATACCCGCGACGGAGATGTTCAAGAGCCATCTGGACGACATCAGCCGGGCTCTCGAACCGTATATCAGGTAGCGTACCCGCAACGCCTGAGCTGCGAGTAGCCTGGGTCTGCGGCCCGTGCGGCTGCTGATCGGGAAGCGACGCGAATGGACTTCAAGCAGCGAGCTCCCCTCGGCGGGACAGGATTGATGGTGAGCCGGATGGGTCTGGCGTCGGGCTACGGCGTACCCGCGGCGGCCATCGAGAAGGCCTTTCACGAGTACGGCATCAACTATCTCTATATCTCCCCCATTATGAACCTGGGCAACATGGTGCAGGCCATCCGCAACCTGGTGCCCAGTCATCGTGACGAGCTGTGTATCGTGCTGGCCAGGCCGCTTATGCGGAGCTTCCGCCTGCAAAGTTATGTAGAGCGCTGGTTGAGGAAGCTCGGGCTCGAGTGGGTCGATCTGCTGTTCCAGGACCTGCGCAAGCCTTCCAGCCCGAAGCTCCTCGACCGGGTAGAGCGGCTCAGGGAGGCGGGCAAGGTGCGCTTCCTGGGGATGTCCAGTCACAAGCGGCCCCTCCTCGGCCAGATCGCCAGCGGGGCGGTGAAGGCGCCGGTGGACTTCTTTCACGTCCGCTACAACGCCGTGCACTCGGGAGCCGAGCAGGACGTCTTCCCGCACTTGCCGCAGGATAACCGTCCGGGTGTCGTGGTCTTCACCGCCACCTGCTGGCGCAAGCTCCTCAAACCCAAGCTCATGCCGGCCGGCGAGGCCCCGTTGACGGCTGCCGACTGCTACCGCTTCGTTCTCTCCAATCCCGACGTGAACGTCTGTATCACGGCCCCCAAGACGGCAGAGCAGATGGAGGACAATCTCAAGGCCCTGGACGCCGGGCCCCTCGACGAGGAGGAGATGGCCCGAGTCCGGCGGATCGGCAATCACATATACGGCAAGAGACGGCCCCCTAGCAGCGGGTCGGCTCGAGGCAACAAAGGTGGACCAATATGAGAAACATGAGACATGTTCTGACCTGCGTTCTGGTCGCCGGATTGCTATCGACGACAGCGAGCGCGCAGGAAGTGCCCGGTCAAGGTGGCGACGAGGCGACCGTATGGTACCTGCGCCACGCGAGCTGGGCGGTTCGCCTCGGCGACGTGCTGCTGATCTTCGACTACCAGGAGTCGATGGGGATGGAGGGCCTCACCCACGAGACTCCGCGCAACCTCGAGAACGGATTCATCGATCCCGAAGAGCTCGGCGACCTCGACGTGTTCGTCTTCGTCACACACGCCCACGGTGACCATTACGACCCCGTCATCTTCGAGTGGCAGGGAAAGATCGAGAGCCTCACGTACGTCATCGGCTGGGAGGAAGAGCCGGAATCGCACTGTGAGCGCTTCGTCGGAGCCGACGCCGGCTGTCACACCATGGCGGGGCTGCGGGCAACGGCGGAGGTGGGTGGCTTACAGGTCTACACGATCGATTCTCACCATAACGACATCCCCGAGGTGGCATACCTGGTCCGTCACGGAGAGTGGGTCGTGTATCACAACGGCGACTACATGGCCGACCACGTGGATGACTACGCCTATTTAAAGACGATCAGTGATCGGATCGATTTTGCGTTCGTGAGTGGGATTCCCAGCCATAGATGGCCTCACTTGGCGCGGGCCGTCCATCTTGCTCGCGAGTTCGAGGTACCGATGTTGTTCGCGATGCACTTCCGCGATGGCGAGATGTGTGAGGGTTTTGTGTCCGACGTGGCGGCGGAAGACGTGAACGCCGAGGTCATATGCCCGACGGCGCGTGGGCAGCGGTACGTGGTGGCTAAGGGTGGTGGCGCGCGGTAGAGGACTAGCCGCTGTCGCGCCTCTGGCTGCTAGACGACGAAGGCGGGCCAGGCAAAGCGGGCGCATCGTAGTCGCGAACGATATTGCTCAGGCGATCGAGGAGCCGGGTCAAGGCCCTTTCCTTTCCGCGCATTCGTGCCCGAAACCAGGCGCGGGAAACGCCGTACAGTGCAGCCACCGTCCCAACGCCGAACAGGAACCCGACGCCCTCAGCGCCGCCTTCGGCACCGGCAATAACGAAAGAGAGACTTGTCATCACACCCGCGGTGAGCAGAGATGTGGTCAGGATCTTGCGGCCGATGCTGGGGAATTTCGTGATCTTGATACGGGTCTTCCCCCGTCGCGGGCTGACGTGAACCTTGACCTGCCCCTTCTTCTTGAAGAGCCCGATCCTTGACTCCCAAGATAGGAATTGACTCAGGGTCTCGTTGATCTGCCCCGCTTGGCCGATGTCGTCACGGACCTCCTCCAACAGGATCCCGTAGGTTTCGGGGGACACCTCCACATCGACGGTGCGCTCGAGCTCCACCCTGCCTGTGTAGCCAAACACGCCGCCTTTCTCGATGCCGCTCGGCGGATCGGCGGGGGGCGGCGCGACGATCGGGGCCGGGCGCGCGGCCTCCCGCACCAGCTCCGGCGCGATCCCGATCTCGGCGGCCATCCGCTCGACGCCGCCCAGCGACATCGCTGCATCCTCGTGTCTGTCCTGCTTCGCTTCCAGATCGGCTGCGCGCTGCACGATGCGTTGAGCCTCGTCCTCGTCGTACACCTTGGGTGCACCGAGCGCCGCTTTGAGCGCTTCGGCGAACTCGCCGGCCGTCAAGAAGCGCTCGTCGGGACGAAGGCGCATGGCGTGCACCAGGGTGCTCTCCAAAGAGCCCGGCAACCCATCCAGCTTGAGGCGCTGCTTAGGCGGCGCATCGACGAAGCGCGCCATACGGCCCGCCTCCTCGGTGACCCACATGCCGGGCGGCTCGCCGATCAGCATCTCGAAGGTGACGCAGGCGAGACTGTAGATGTCGGTCGCCTCGGACAGGTCCGAGCGCCCCGCCGCCTGCTCGGGGCTCATGTACCCGAGCGTGCCTACGGGGTACCCGGTCCGCGTGATCTTGTCGCCGCCGGCGGTGGAGATGGCCTTGGCGACGCCGAAGTCGGCCACGACGGCATGTCCATCCGATAGCAGGATGTTCTCCGGCTTGATGTCCCGGTGCACGATCCCGCGCCGGTGGGAATAGCTCAACGCGTCCGCCACCTCACAGGCCAGCTCCAGCGCCTGCTGTGGGGCCAGGCTGCCCTTGCGCTCCAGCAGCGCTCGCAGCGAGTCGCCCACGTACGGCATCACGTAGTAGAGAAAGCCACCCGCGTCGCCCGAGTCGATGAGCGTGAGCACGTGGGGATGGGTTAGCTGAGCCGACAAGCCGATCTCGTTCAGAAAGCGGCCGCCGGCGATGGACGCGGTAAGCTCGGGGTGCATCACCTTCACGGCTACCTGACGGTCGTGGCGCACGTCGTCGGCCAGGTAGACGGTCGCCATGCCGCCACGTCCCACGATCCGGCTGAGCTCGTATCGCTTCGGCAGGGCCGCTCGGAGGGCGTCGGGAATCTCGGTCATAGACATCATTTGAGGGCCAAAGTACCGCAAGCGGACCGACTACGGTAGGCGGATGCACACCGTCCCGACCCTCCTTACGGAAGAGCGGCCCGCTGTGTGTCGACTCGGGTCTTAGTTTGTCACGGCATCTGATACCCAACCGCCGCACCACCTCTCCTCGGGTCTGACACGCCGACGCGCGTCCCATCCGGCAGCACCATGATCGCCTGGATGTCGCCGATGTAGGGGTACAGCGAAGTCTCACTGTGCCGCTCGCGCAGGGTGTGGCCCATCGCTTCCAGGGCGGCGATCGTCGCCGAGTCGAGCGCGCCTCGTTCATAGTCGATGCGGTCGGGCAGATGTTGGTGATGCAGGCGCGGGGCATGGACGGACTCCACGGCGTTTATTCCGTAGTCCACCACGTTCATGATGTTCTGGAACACGTTGGTGATGATCGTGGCGCCGCCCGGCGAACCGACGACGAAGAACAGCGAGCCGTCGGGGCGCGTCACGATGGTCGGCGTCATCGCGCTCAACATCCGCTTGCCCGGTGCTATCGCGTTCGCCTCGCCCTGTACCAGGCCGAACATGTTGGCGGTCCCTGGTTTCGCCGAGAAATCTTCCATCTCGTTGTTGAGGAAGAATCCGGCCCCCTCCACTACGGCCTTGATGCCGTAGAACGAGTTGATCGTCGTGGTCATCGAGACGGCATTGCCCGTCGGATCGACGACCGAGAGGTGGGTCGTGTTCTGTACCACTTCGTAGGGGCCCATGCCCGGCGCTACCTCGGTAGAAGGCGTGGCTCGCTCGAGCGAAATGCTGGCGCGACGCTCGGCACCGTACTCGGAAGAAAGGAGCTTCTCTCTCGGGTTATCGACGAAATCGGGGTCGCCCAGGTACTCGTTCCTGTCGGCGTATGCTCGCTTCCAGGCCTCGGCCAGTAGATGGATGTGCTCCGGCGCGTGCCAGCGCATCTCCGACAATTCGTATCCTTCGAGGATCTTCAACATAGGGGCGAGGGTTAAACCGCCCGACGAGGTCGGCGCCATCGCAATGATTCCGTAACTTCGGTAGGAGAATTCGACCGGCTCGCGCCAGGCCGCTTCATACGACGCTAGGTCCTCCTCTGTGATCAGCCCGCCGTGTCGCTGCATCTCCAGCGCGAGCAGTCGGGCGGTCTCGCCGGTGTAGAACCCGTCACGCCCGTGCTCCTGGATGCGGCGTAGCGTGCGGGCCAAGTCGGCTTGCACCAGTGTGTCTCCGACTGCTGGCGGCTCGCCGCCGGGGAGGAAGATCTCAGCGGTATGAGGGTACTGGGCCAGATCTTCGGCGTAGTGTCGTAGTGACTTGGCTTGGCGTTCCCTGACCTCGAAGCCCTCCGCCAATCTGATCGCTGGTTCAAGCAGACTGCTCCACGGCGAGGCTCCGAGCCGCCCGTGCGCTTCCCAGAGACCCGCCACGCTACCCGGTACGCCGACGGCGCGGTGGCCCACACGCGAACCATCGGTCAGCTCTCCCGTTTCGTCGAGGTACATGTCACGCGAGGCGGCAGCGGGTGCTCTCTCCCTGAAGTCCAGAGCGGCCGTAGTCCCATCGGCGAGGCGGATCACCATGAATCCGCCACCGCCTATGTTGCCTGCCTCAGGGTTCACCACGGCCAGCGCAAACGCAGTCGCTACCGCAGCGTCGATCGCGTTGCCGCCTGCCTTCAACACGTCGGCTCCGACAGTGCTGGCGTAGCGGTCGGTGCTGACGACCATACCGCCCGTAGCCTCGACGGCAGCCGCATCCAACGAGTACGGCCATCCGGCAGGGATCGCCTCACGCCAGGCTGGCGATTCGGAGCAGGCGAGTACGAGAAGAGCCGAGAGGGACGCAGCCGACAGATAGGCCGCAGTCCACTGGAGGAGCTTGCGTTCCTTCAGGCGTTCGAGTAGAGAGACCATCTGTTGATCCTCCAGTCAGTCGGCGGTTGGAGGTCGGGGCTGCTGCAAGATGTGAGGGGACTATCTCGCGAGCAACGGCGAGGGCCTCGGAGCGGATCGTTGCCTTGGAACAGAAGCTGCGGCATATTCGTGCGTACCCATTACCTGACAAAGACAAGTTCCTAGCGCCCACCAAATATCTTCAAGGAGGTGGACTCATGGGTAAGATCAATCTTGGACGGGTGCTCCTGGGTGGTCTGCTCGCCGGCGTGATCCTCAGCGTCCTCGAGTACGTGCTCAACGAGCCGATCCTCGGTGACCGCTGGGTTGCGGCCATGGAGTCGTTGAACATGGCGGCGCCTGAAGGTGCGGGAACGATGATCGCGTACGTCGCCTGGAACTTCGTGCTGGGCATAGCTCTCGTTTGGCTGTACGCAGCAGTCCGGCCGCGCTTCGGGCCGGGTCCCAAGACCGCCGTCATCACGGGCCTGGCGGCCTGGTTCCTACTATGGCTCCTGGGATTCGGCGGTACGATAATCGCCGGGATGTTTCCCACGAACCTCGTGGTGATCGTATTGATCTGGGAGTTTTTCGAGGTCCCGATCGCGACGGTCGCCGGGGCCTGGCTGTACCAGGAGGGAGAGACTCCGGCCGCTGCCGCGCCGCAGATGTGAGCCTCGGCAGAAGCCGGGTCATCGCAACAGAGCCCTGCCGCCGTTCGGTGGCAGGGCCGCTGCGGGAACGAGCGCTGTCGATGCGGAGCTCCAGCAGCCCGTCGTCGGCGAGCGAGCGGATCGCCCGGCGGATATGCTCGCGGGTGAGCGGCCAGGCCCGCGGGATCTCTGTAACCGTCTGTGGGCCGAACTGGTCCAGCGTCCGGAGGAGGCTAAGACGTAGCATAGCGAGAGCGCCGCCCCCGCTGAGCTCGTCCACGAGGGCCCCTAACTGTCGGCGTCGCGCTTCCTTTCCCATGCCTCACTTCTCTTATGCGCGGGAAAGAGTGCATATAGGACAGGGCGGAAACGGTGCCCTCCGTTCCCCAAAAGGCGTTGCGCCTTTGGCCACGCTGACACATGATGGATGATGCCCGGAGGTGGCTGAGGCGGTCGTGAGCGAAGTACCTGCTCCGGAGCCTTCAGCCGTGCCCAGACAATCCGCAGCAAGACATCTCTTCAAGCTGGTCGTCGCTTCGATTCGCTGGTTCTATCGGTCTGCTCTTCGTATCCGGTCCCCGTCAGCTAGGAGGTTACCATGAAACGCCGGCATGCTCTTGCCATCGTCGCGGCTTTCGCGCTCGCCATCCCTGCTGCCTATGGGGCGTACCCGGCCGTCACAACGGAGTCCGTCCAAGAAACCATCACAGGGCCCAACTACCTTTACATCGAGGAGTTTGAGATCGGATTAGGAACAGTTCCAAACGAGGCAATCGCTAAGGCTCAGACGTGGGTCAAGATCATGCGAGAGACCGGCGAGTTCACCAGGGTTCGCCTGTTCGTCCACAACACTGGGCCACGATTCGCCTTGTATATCCTCGCCGAGACGGACAACTGGCAGTCCATAGAGACGGGCTTCGAGAAGCTCTTTGAGGCAATACCGACCTTGATGGACGAGCCGATTACCTGGGCAACGCACAGCGACAATCTGCTGAGCGAGATCCCGGTAGAGTGACTCTGAATAGCAGGAGCGCCCTCCCGCAATCGGGTCAACCTGAGCGTCCGTCTGCGCGGGAGGGCGTTCGCCGTTCTCACAAAGGACGTGCGTCATGACCGTGCGAGTCATGAAAGCGATTGTTCTGCCCTGAGGATTAGGCTACCCCTACTGTGCACCAGTGTCTCAGAACCAGCCAGGAGAGGAGGCTGTGGCGGCGGAATCTCCGCCGATACCCGTCAGTCTCCGGGCAGCCTGGGCCGGACAGCGACTATTCTCAGCGGGCCGCCGCTGCCGCCGGCAATCTTCACGGGCAGAGCGATTACGTAGGCGCCTGTCGGTGTGAGACGGTCCAGGGCGGCCACGTTCTCGAACGCCGGAATGTTCTCGGCGTAGAGGATCCGGTGGCTCTCGAACAGCGTGGACTGCCCGTCGTCGATGCCTGGCGTGTCGATGCCGAGCGCATCGATCCGACGGTTCTCCACCAACCAGCGAGCAGCGTTCTGGTGCAGGCCCGGGAAATGAAGCTCGGGAATCGCGTCGGGCCCCTTCTTCGTAGTTCCGAGATAGCGCTCGGGGTCGGGCCACCGGCTTCCCCAGCCGGTACGCAGTAGCAGGATCGCGCCGTCGGTTATTCGGCCGTGCTCGGCTTCCCACGCTGACGTCGACCCGGTAGTCCGGATCGCCCTCTGCCGCGGCGCTGACATCTACCACGACGGCGGGGCCGACCAGACGGTCGATCGGGACCTGGTCCGAGGTGTGCTGCCCCTCGGCAAAGTGGATCGGCGCGTCGAAGTGAGTGCCACCGTGCTCGGCCATGCAGACGTTGTTGGCAGCGTAGTAATACCCGCCCTCGGCCATGCCGGCCGACACGACCTCCAGCTCGAAAGACTGCGCGGTCGGCCAGAAGATCGTCCGCTGATCGTAGGAATAGGACATGTCGATCCACTCGGCGCCCCCACCGGAGAAAAGGCCAGCGAGAACCTCTGCCTGGTCCTCTCCCCTCGGCTCACAGCCCAGAATAGCGCACCAGCTGGCCGCGAAGACCACAGCGCAGCCCATCTTACCTGTGATTGGCTTGCCGCACCGGTTTGACGGGCGCACGTGCGGCTGATCGAAGACGTGCTTGAAAGGCGACTTGCGGAGTCCTCCCCCGAGACAGGTTCTGTTGTACCAGGTGGATACCGGAATAGTATTCATTCTGAGCTGCCAGGGCGAGCATATTAGCCCGCACAGAAGAGTCACCCGCTGGTCAGGTGCGCAGTTTGCTGAAACACGCCCGATGTGGTCAGCGTATGTGTTCACTGCAAGGAACAAATTGAATAGTCAGCTAGGTGAGTCATGAAGATCGGGAAAGTACGAACGGAACCTCGCATCCTCTATTTGTGTTGGGCGCTCGGTGTCGCTTGCGTTTGCGCGGCGTACGTAATTCCAGGAGATGGATACCAATACGAGTACCGAGTTCCTGTTCAGACGGGTGACGGTTGGCAAACCGCGTCTGTGGTGGACAAAGGCATGGCTGCGGATCCATTCGTGCGCCTGATGAACCGTCTTCATGCAACCGAAAATCATCTTATCCACAGCATCCTCGTCGTCAAAGACAGTACACTGGTCTTCGAAGAGTATTTCGACGGCGCCGACCTGAACCTCTTCGACGAAAACATGATGATTGGTTGTACATTGTGCTTTGAGGAAAAACACTTCACCAGGGATGAACTGCACTTTACAGCCTCGGTTACCAAGAGCGTCACATCGCAGGTCTTTGGAATTGCCCTGGATCGGGGGTACATCTCTGGTACCGACACAAGGATGGTCTCATTCTTCCCCGATTATGCGCACCTCAGGACACCTGAAAAGGACCAGATCACGGTTCACCAGATGCTCTCCATGACCACAGGATTGCCCTTCGACGAGCGGACGTATCCCGTCTCTGATTCGAGGAATGATGCTTTTCAGTTGTTCGTGACTGAAGATCCCTTGGCGTTCATGCTGGGGAGAGATGTGGCTCATGTTCCTGGCAGCACTTATCAGTACAACAGCGGGACCACCGTTCTCCTGGGGGAAATCATCCGGCGAACCACGGAACAGAGCCTGCCGTCATTTGCTGAAGAACACCTGTTCGTGCCTCTGGGAATTACCACGTATCAATGGGCCGACTGTTTCAGAGCTCCTGATGTTTCACTCGCGTCGGGCGGTTTGTATCTGCGCCCACGGGACATGGCCAAGATCGGCCAACTCATGCTGCAAAACGGTGTTTGGAATGGTCACCGACTTCTGTCCTCGGACTGGGTTCAGCGGTCGGTGACAAAGGCAACTGCCGTGACAGACGGGAGCGGTATTGACGGTTACGGATACCAATGGAAGCTGAGACGTTATAGCGGACTCGATGCCTTTTACGCATCGGGGTGGGGGGAGCAGTTCATCGTAGTGATTCCCGAAGAGAATCTCGTCTATGTTCAGACTGGTGGGCGCTACAACGGCGAACGCATACCGGTCTGGCACGACGCAATCATCGAGGGATACGTGCTAGCGGCCATCCGAGATCAGGTAACCGCACAGGATGCCTCGGTCCGATCCGTTGTGGATGCTTGGCCCGCTTTGATCGATGGCGGCGATGTCGACGGCATAATGGACATTCTCGCTGCCGATCCCGTCTTGATCCATCCGAGGCTTCCTGGAATCGTTGGCAGAGATTCGATTAGGCATTTTGTTGAACAGGTATTCCGGCAACAGGCCGCGGCCGGCAGTTCTATTCAGGTCGAGACGATCCAGACCGCCGGCAACTGGGCGCACGTGGTGGCTAGGTTTGAAACGACCTGGAACCCAAGGAACGGCGCGAGTCCGTTCAGGGAGTCGGCTCGGTATCTCTGGGTGATGAGGCGCGACTCGAGCGCCGTGTGGAAAGTGAAGTCGTTTTCGTTCTATCCCATCAACTAGGAAGTCTCGTCGAGGACAAGCCGGAAGTGCCGCCGCTGTCGAGTCCGGTAGGTTGAGAAGCCTCGGCGATCCAGGGTGAGTATATCGCGAACGTCCACTCCCTCGGCCAGTAGGACGAGCGTCGCATCGGCGAAGTCCATTGGCGTGTCGGCGTAGCTCTCCATTAGTACGACAGCTTCGTGCAGTTCCGGCGGACGACACAGATCGTAGACCGCCATCCCACTCGCCGCGACAAACTCGGCTAGAGTGCGAGGCCCGTCCCGGCTCACCGCCAACAGGTGCATCGCCTCCGTGATCACTGCGCTGGTCGTGACCAGCGCTCCCGAGAATTCGTCCAGACAGCTAGCGACCTGCGCGTGTGAGGGATCGCCGGCGTCCAGGTAGGCGACCAGCGGGCCCGTGTCGACCAGCCAGGTCCTCACGATCGCCAGTTGTGCTGACGGAGGCTTTCCCGCCAGGGCTCCGTCGCTTGCTCACGGAGCATCAGCCGACCCCTCAGGTGGCCGGCGCGCTTCTCGAGGGGGCGTTCAACCAGGGCGGCCTCGAGGATCTCCCGGACCAGCTGTGACAACGTCTTCCCTTGAGCTCGGGCGCGCTCGGTTAAGGCGTCACGCAGTGCCTCGTCGGCGCGGATGGTGAGTGTCGTACGCATGTATTACAACGTAAGACAAACGCCTCTGGTGACAAGCCCTGATCGGGTCCAAGCTGGATAAGAAGGCTGCCTGGTCGTGTCGTGACGCCGCTCGGCGCGGCGGGCTACGGCAGGTATATTTGCCAAGAACCGGTTCTAGGAGGTTATCCGGTGAGAATCGCAGAGATGAATTGGATGCAGGTCGAGGAATACCTGAAGACCGACGACCGGGCGGTGGTCCCGCTGGGGAGCACGGAGCAGCACGCCTACCTGAGTCTCCTGACCGACACATTGATTCCGGAACGACTGGCGCGGGAGGCCGCCGAGCCCTTGGGAATCCCGGTCTTCCCCGCGGTGCCCTACGGGCTCTCGCCCTACTTCTCGGCCTTCCCCGGTACCGTAACGCTTCGCCTGGAGACCTACCTGAACCTGATTCGGGACGTCCTGGACAACCTCTCGCGCTCAGGGTTCCGGCGGATCGTCTTCGTGAACGGCCACGGCGGGAACGCGCCAGCGGGCTCCCTGGCCCTGGAGTGGATGGCGGAACACCCGGGCCATCAGGTAAGGGTCTTCGATTGGTGGATCGCGGCGAAGACGTTAGCGAAGATTCGAGAGGTAGATCCGGTGGGCTCGCACGCTTCGTGGATCGAGAACTTCCCCTGGACTCGTCTGGCTGGTGTGGCCCTTCCGCGTGAGAGCAAGCCGCTCATCGACAAGGCCCTGAAATCGGTTCTCGATCCTGCCGCCTTCAGGCAGGTCATCGGCGACGGGAACTACGGCGGCGTGTACGAGCGCCCCGACGAAGAGATGATGGTGATTTGGGAGGTGGCCGTGGCGGAGGCCCGGGAGACGATGGAGGAGGGCTGGTCATGAACTTCGACTTCTGCGGCCGCACGATCGTCGTCACCGGTGGTGGGCACGGCTTGGGGCGAGCGATGGTTAGGGCCTTCGTCGAGCGGGGCGGCCGGGTCTGGACGTGCGACATTCTAGCCGACCCCCTGGCCGAGACCCGGGAGATCTGCGGAGAGGGGTGTGAAGCTCGGAAGGTCGACGTCAGGGACCGGGAAGCGGTGAAGTCGTTCGTCGAGGAGGCGTCCGGCGAGTCGGGTCGGGTGGACATTCTGGTGAACAACGCCGGTGGTGTCGTGGGTCAGGTGGGCCGCCCTCTGGAGGAGGTGGCGCCAGAAGACTGGCAGGTGATCTTCGACGTGAACCTCACTGGCGCCTTCAACTTCTCACAGGCGGTGTCGCCCGGCATGAAGGCTGGGGAGTGGGGCCGCATAATCAACATCTCGTCCGGCGCCGGCATCCGGGTGAGCCTCACCGGCATCCAGGCCTATGCCTCGGCCAAGTCCGGGCTCATCGGGTTCACCCGGCAGCTGGCCCACGAGCTGGGTCCCTTCGGGATCACGGTGAACTGTGTGGCGCCCGGGTTCATCCGCTCCAACCCCACCACGGAGCGACAGTGGCAGTCGTACGGCGAAGAAGGGCAGCGCAAGCTTTTGGAGTCCATCGCTACGCGCCGCCTCGGACAGCCTGAGGACATCGCCCACGCCGTCCTCTTCTTCGCCTCGGACTATGCCTCCTGGATCACCGGCCAGACGCTCAGCGTCGACGGGGGGCGGTGATCTAGCGGTTCACCGATCTCCGGTCCAACTCTCGTTGCACGATCTCCAGCTCAGCCCTGGCCAAGCGGAGTTGACCCTCGACCTCGGCCACGCCCGTCCTCAGCTGAGCGGCAGCGGCCGGGTGCGTGGCCCCGAGGCCGACCGCCTCTTCCATGTGCTCGAGCTCGCGCTGAAAGTGATCTCTACGCTCATTCAACAAGACGATCTGATTTTGCGTCTGTACTTCCAGCAGTCTGAGCTCGGCCTCGACTGCCGTGATCTCCGAATCGAGATAAGCGCGCCGCAACTCGAGTTGCTTGGTCAGGGACTCCAGTGTCAGCTCCGCCTGCAAGGCGACGAGGTTCCGTGCTCGTGCTTCATTCTCGGAGATCAACCCGGCTTCCGCCCGCTGCCGAGCCAGTTCCTCGTCGTGCCGAACGACGTCGAGATGGTGACGCGCTACTTCCATGCGGACTTGGATCCTTTCGCTCACGAAGTCGCGGCCATCCACCAACGGTGAAGACAGCTCGCCCAGCGGCTCCCTGCCCGAGCGACGGACCTCCTCCAGCTCCAGTTCCATCGTCTTTGCAGCGGCCTCCGCCTCTGCTATCTGCAGTTCGAAGTACATCAGGTCCCTGTCGCTGCGAACGCCCTGTTCCACCTGCTCGCGTGTCAGGCCCAATGTCTCGAGCTGCAGCTCCACCCTCTGCTGCGCCAGCTCGAGCTGGACCTCCAACCGCGCTTCCAGCAGTTCTCTGCGCCAGGCGTCGCTGAGCTGCTGCGAGAAGCCCATCGCTGCAGCACCCAGCGCGAGCGAGCCAGCAATCAGGCCACCCGTCTTCATGAAGCGGACGCCGGGCTGCGGGCCCGCCCCCGTTCGCCTGTTCCGACGCAGCCGTCTGCTGAGTTCCCCTTCCAAGCTTTCTACGAAGCGCGGATCGGGCTCGTGTTTGTCACGCATTCTTCCTGCCTCCTTCGGACAACTCCAGGGCAGCAACCGGCTCAACCTCTGACTCTCCTGCGATTGAGACGGGCGCCTCGGCGTTGACGTATGGTCTCAAGCGTTTCTCGAGGTTCTGACGCGCGCGGTGCAAACGGCCCTCCACCGCGCGCTCCGATAAACCGAATGCCTCGGCGAGTTCGCGCGTGTTCTTGCCTTCGAAGTAGAACGCCTCGAGCAGCGCGGCCTGGCCGCGCCGCAGCCGCGCCAGGCCCCAGCTCACCAGTGCAGCCGCCCAAGGCGTTTCGGGACGGTAGTCATCTGCTGCCAGCTCCAACTCGGCGGGATCGACTGGCGTAGGTCTTTGGCGTCTGAAATGGCTCACCAGGAGATTGCGTGCGACTCGGATCAGCCAGGCCCGAGGATGGTCGGGAGTCCCGCGGCGCGGCCAGGTGTCTACGGCTCTAAGCCAGGCATCCTGCACGATGTCTTCCGCCAGGGTCCTATCACCGCCCACTCGACGCGACACAAAGGCGTAGAGCGGGCCGGTGTGCTCCCTGTAGATCTGCACCAACTCGGCCTCGGTCAGCAACGCGGCATCCTCCAGGGTGCGGGTAAGAGTCTCGCGAGTCTCCACCTATATAGACGCACTCGGTCGAGAAAACCCACGGTTCGCGACCGCTCGCTTTTCGACGGCAATTACAGAGCTATATGTTTTGGGCGGGTTGGGCTGGCAACCGGGTCTCAGCCGTGCTTGATGAACGTCCCTTCGCGGAGGTCGGCCATCGCCTGCCGGAGCTCTGCCTGGGTGTTCATGACGATCGGCCCGTACCAGGCGACGGGCTCCTCGATGGGCCTCCCCGAGACCAACAGAAAGCGGATCCCGTTCTCTCCAGCCTGCACCGTCACGTCTTCGCCGCTATCGAATAGAATCAAGGATCGGTTCCCCGTCGTGTCCGGCACAGGGGTGTCGGTTGGTCCGGCACCTTCGGTGAGTACGGCGCGGGGCTGCGAGGCATCGCGGAACGTGCCATCGCCTTCGAAGATGTAGGCGAAGGCGTGTCGGTCCGTTTCGACGGGTAGCTTCTTGCGTTGACCCGGCGGGACCCAGACGTCGAGGTAGCGGGGGTCGGCGGCGATGCCGTCCACCGGTCCCGTCTGTCCCCAGAAGCTTCCACAGATGACCCGAACTAGGGTGCCGTCGTCGTCGGTTATCTCGGGGATGTCGTTTGAGGAAACGTCCTGATAGCGAGGGGCGGTCATCTTTAGAGACGAGGGCAGGTTCGCCCAGAGCTGGAAGCCATGCATTCTGCCCTGAACGTCGCCCTGCGGCATCTCCTGATGGAGGATGCCGCTGCCCGCCGTCATCCACTGCACGTCGCCTGCCCCCAACCTGCCACTGTTCCCCAGGCTGTCACCGTGGCTCACCGTACCGGCCAGGACGTAGGTAATGGTCTCTATGCCACGGTGCGGATGCCAGGGGAAGCCGGCCCGATAGTCTTCGGGGCGCTCGTTGCGAAAGTCGTCGAACAGGAGGAACGGATCGAACTCGCCGGTGTTCCCGAAGCCGAATGCACGGTGCAGCTTAACGCCCGCGCCTTCCGTCGTGGGCTGCGCTTCTATGACGCGCTTGATCGGTCTGATCGACACTGCTGCTCCTCGCTGAGTTTATGTCGAGTTTGCGGTGGAGTAACGCGCCATCCGTTTTCTGGGTTCCCAGCCGGGCCGGACCTGGCCGACTTCGGGCGACGAATGCATGATAGGATCGCCAGGAGGTGCGATGACCGGATTTCAGGCAAGCAAGCTCGTCGCTCGGCTCGCTGCTCTTATGGGCAGCGGTCACTGGTTCTGGGTCCTGCCCTTTCTCGGGTTCGGCATGCTGGCGCCCGGACTGGACAGCGGCTGGATCGCCGACGACCATGTCCACCGCGCCTTGCTCGCGGCCGACTCGGGGCTTTTTGGGAACCGTTCACCGGCGCAGCTCTTCTCCTACGTGGACGGCGACCCCGCAGAAGTTCGGCGACTGATCGATGCCGGGCTCTTTCCTTGGTGGTCCGATCCGGAGTTGCGCGTCGCATTCTACAGACCGCTGGCGGGCCTCACCCATGGTCTGGACTTCCGCCTCTTCCCGGACAACGCGTTCTGGGCGCACCTACACTCGGTTTTCTGGTACGTCTGCCTGGTCGTCTCGCTCCTGGCGCTCTACCGGCGGATCCTGCCGACTGCGGCGCTGGCGGGGCTGGCCGCCCTCATCTACGCGATTGACGACAGCCTGACGTTTCCGGTGCTCTGGGTAGCTAATCGTAACGCGATCATCTGCGCGGCCTTCGGCGTAATCTCACTGCTGGCCTACGACGGCTGGCGGCGTGGGAGGTGGAGGCCGGGGGCGGTCCTGGCGCCGCTGGCGTTGCTGGGATCTGTGCTGTCGAACGAAGGGGGGATCGCCGTGGGTGGTTACCTCGTGGCCTACGCCCTCTTCCTCGATCCGGCGCCGCCGCGTCGCCGCATCGTAGCCCTACTGCCGAGTGCCGGCGTCGGCATACTCTGGTATGTCGCCTACGGCCTTGCCGGATTCGGTGCCTCCGGCTCGGGGATGTACGTCGAGCCGGGAGCCGCGCCGCTCCGCTTTTTGGGGCTCCTGATCGAGCGGGGGCCGATCCTGCTCTGGGGCCAGTGGGCGTGGCCCCCCGCGGATGTGCACTTCTTGATGACGGCCGGAGGGCAACGGGCGATGTGGTCCATGGCCATCCTCCTTGCCGTGCTCTTGGTCGTGGCGCTGTTCCCGATTCTGCGCCGGCACCCGGTAGCGCGGTTTCTGGCGCTCGGCATGGTCCTGGCGATTGTTCCCGCCACGACGACTTTTCCCTCGGGCCGGCTATTGCTCTTAAGCGGCGTGGGCGCCGCGGGTCTGCTGGCGTTACTGTTGGCGCACCTGTTGGCTGTCGTCCGCGAGCGCGCGGTGCACACGCTTCCACGGCAAGCGGCTGCAGCGGGCGTCCTCGGCGTTTTGGCGATCGTTCACCTGGTTGTGCCGCCGGTTTCCATCCCGGGGCTGCTGCGAACGCTCAACCGGGGCGAGGCGAACGTTCGCTCGCTCGCCGCCAGCATCCCGGTCGACGCGGGAATCGCGGGGCAGGACGTCTTAATCGTGTCGACGCCAACGGTTCTAATGTCCGGCTACGCCAATGTGATCCGGGCGGAGGCGGATGCCCCGCAGCCGAGGCGGAGCCTGGTTCTCTGGGCAGGAATCTACGGCGCTCGGGCCCGCCGCACCGACGACAGGACCTTGGTGATCACTCCGCGCTGTGGTTACCTGTGTCCACCGGGAGCGGTGGTGAACGGCGATCACGCTAATCTCGTCGATCTCCAGCGCGTGGCGCTGGCGGCTGATCGGGTCTTCCGTGATCCGGAAACGCGACCGTTCACGGTCGGTGAACGACTGGAGCTCACCGGGCTCGTGGTGGAGATCCTGCGCGTCGAGGATGGGCGACCCGCCGACGTGGCGTTCCGTTTCGATGAACCCCTGGAATCGCCTCGCTGGCGCTGGCTCACCTGGCAGGGCGGTTCCTACGCACCCTTCGAGCCGCCACCCATCGGTGGCGGCGTACAGTTGGGTCGGCGTTAGTGGGTCAGTCCCTGCAAGCGACTCAGTAGCTCCGCCTGGTCGGCGGCACCCGAGACACCGACAATGGACCCGTCCGTCATCGCCACGCCCACGAGCCCTCGGTAGGGGATGTCACGGTAAAGAACCGTGAGTCCCTCCTCCTCCAGTGAAGTCCAGTCCGCGGCCAGCGCGTTCCATACGGCTGCCGGCGCAGAGCCGGCGGGCGGTACGACGACGAAGCCCTGCCAGGTCGCGTCGCCAGGGGCGGAGTAGTCGGCGAACACACAGCCCGGGAGCTCCGTCAGCCCCAGGAACCCTTCACGCTGATAACCTTCGCTGCCCGCGACCTTGCCCTCCTCGGGTAGCAGTCCCAGCTCGGGGGGTCGGGTAGCGTGGCCGGGCAGCGCGCTGGCCAGCGCCTCGAGCAGCTCGCGACCGCTCGTATCGGTCAGCTCGCCTTCTATGGCGTTCACCTTCACATAGGTAGCGCCCTTCAGCAGGAGCGCCTGGTACGGAAGAGATACGGCCGCCATGATCGCCCCGGCGAGGGGCGGTGCACCGGGATTCTCTTGCTTGAAAACGCCGAAGGCGTTGAGCGGTGTGCCCATGTCGTAGAGATCGACGGTGACTACCAGATCGCCCGCGGCGAGGTCGGCGGTCCTGCAGGTCTGCACATCGTACTGGACGAACAGCTCGGCCGCTCCGTTTATGTATTCCCACAGGTTGTCGGCGTCGTAGGTCAGTACTTCGCTGGCCAGGGTCCAGCCCTCGACCTCGGGAAAGTCGGAAACCCCGTCTGAGCAGCAAAGAAATGAGACTGCAACGACGAGGACCGTAAGCGATGGGCGTTTCATTCGTGCACTCTCGTTTACGCCAGTGTCAACAGATCGTGCACCAAGAGCATGTTGGGCTGTATATCGATGCCAAACGGGCAGGCGCCGGCGCAGTCCCCAGCGCAATCAGCGCAGGCAGCGGCGTCCTTGCCCTCGAGCTCCGCGTACAGCTTCATGGCGTACTTCTCCGTCCCCTGTCCCTCGTAGTAGTAGGCGTAGCGCATGACTGTGCTCACCGGTACGTCGTAAGGGCAGGAACCGCTGCACGCGGCACAGCCGTGACGACAGTACTGATCGTTCAGCGCCAGCCTGCAGTCTTCCAGCATCCGCGATTCCGCCGCGCCCAGTTGCGTGCCGGAGAGCGGGACGACCTTGTCAATGAGGTCGAAATCGGTGAACGCGATGCACGCCGTATGCATGTCGGAGTTCTGGAGTACCCAGTGGATGCTGCCCAGCCTGAGTTGTTCCTCGGTGAGCAGCCCGTACTGTTCGACGAAGGGGCGTGTGCGGTCGTACAGATCCTTTTGCCGCTGGGCCCGGGCCTCGAGCCGCTCGATCGCCGACTCGCGGCTCTGCCCGCGACCGGTCATGCGCTCGACGTACCGTTCCTGTTGTTCCGTGAGGTTGTCGGGGTCGACCGGCTGCCAACGCAGTACGCCCGGCGCGGTCTTCATCGCGGTGGTCCCCACGTTATTGGCCTTGCAGGCCGCGATGATCCGGTCCCCCTCATCGTGGTTCAGGAAGTTGTAGACCAGCAGCATGAGGTCGAAGCGACCGTCCTCGGCGGCGGCGACCAACACGTCGGCCATGCTGGCCTGGTCCGGTCGCCCGGGCCCGTGGTACGAGACGCCGGTGAAGCGGACGCGTCCCTCGGCTTTGAGCTGGTCCATTGCCGCGTGGTAGCCGGGGTGGCTCAGCACCTCGACCGTCGAGGCCAGGTGTATGCCGTAAGCGTCGACGTAGTCGGTACGCAGACGCTCGAGACTGCCGCGTACGCGATCGACGATTTGCTCTGCCGTGTCATCGTTCCCAATCCGTCCCTTCGAGGCGATGAAGATCTTGTCGCGGTCCATGTGCTGCATCGCTTCGCCGATCGCCCGCTCTGCGGCCCCGCGCCCGTAGCCCTCGGCTGTGTCGAAGTAGTTGACCCCTTTGTCGTACGCGTAGCGGACGACGTTCGACTCTCTGAGCGGTACAGTGCCCATGCCGACGTCGGAGACGCGCCAGCCGGTGCGGCCCAGGGTGCGATAGCTCTGGATCCGCGCCTCCTGACGGGGCAGGGTGGGGAACAAGCTTGGCGTTGCGCCGGCAGCGGCGGGCATCGCGCCTCCCCCTAACGCCGCTCCCCCGGCGAGCACTGCGCCACCTACTTTGACGAAGTTCCTGCGAGATATGTCGTCGTGCTGATGTTCGGACTTGGGCTTTCCGCTCATGATGCAGCTCCTTACGGGCCGGCGTGAGTCGGTTCGCTTAACAGCCTGTCTGGAACAGCTGGGTGGGGTGGGGAAGAGCGCCTGAAAGACTGCGGCACCGGCACTCCACATCCACTGACATATTAACACCCGAGCGGAGATTCCGCTGCCGGTCCAGTGCGCAAAAAGAATTTGCCGCGGCTCCGGAGCTGTCTTATACTGGGCGGAACCCGAAGGAGGTGTCGAAGAGGAATGGAGCGCAGGGACTTTCTGAAGAAGACCGGCCCAGCTGTGGCGCTGGCTGCAGTGACCGGTGGCACCGGCCTTGCCTTCCACAACCGCGAGCCGACACGGCACCGCTCTCTGTTCGTGAAGACCGCTAGCTTCGAGGTGCCGCCGGATCCGTCGCTCCCTGCCCTCACGTCGACGACCAACACAGATCCCGTGGCGGCTCTGAACGCTGCACTCGATGCGATCGGCGGAATCGGGCGGTTCGTTCAAGCCGGTGAGCGGGTCGTGGTGAAGCCGAACGTCGGCTGGGATCGCACTCCGGCGCAGGGCGCGAACACGCATCCCGACTTGGTGAGCGAGATGGTCCGGCTGTGCCTGTCAGCTGGCGCCAGTCAGGTGATCGTGGCCGACGTGAGTTGCAACGACCCTCGACGCAGCTTCCTGCGCTCAGGCATCAAAGAAGCCGGCGAGACTGCGGGAGCCAGCGTGATGCTCCCTACTCCGGAGGATTTCGTCGATGTCGATCTCGGCGGCTCGGTGCTGACGAGATGGCCCGTGTTGAAATACTTCGTTCAGGCCGACCGGCTGATCAACATGCCGATCGTCAAGCAACACTCGCTCACCCGCTGCACCATAGGGATGAAGAACCTGTATGGCATACTCGGCGGACGACGCAACCGGCTGCACCAGGAGATCGACCAGTCGATCGTCGACCTGGCCGCCTTCGTAAGGCCGACGCTCACAGTGGTCGACGCCACGCGCGTCATGTTCAGGGGTGGCCCGCAGGGCGGCTCGCTGGACGACGTCTCGATAGAGAACACGGTGATGTGCTCGACCGACCAGGTGGCGGCCGACGCCAGGGCGGCGGAGTTCATCGGTCTCAGCGGTCGTCAGGTCGGTCACATCGCGTTGGCCGCACGCGCGGGACTCGGTTCGCTGGACTATCAAGCCGCCGGGTACAGAGAGGTAGTCTGATGAGCATCGCAGTCGTATGAATATCCAGACCGTAAGGAACCTGCGCCGCGCCTCTCAAGTCGTCTTCTTTCTCATCTTTTTCTGGCTCATCCTCAAAACGACCTTCGAGGTCGATTTCAGCCCGGCTGAAGTATCGGAAATAAGGCTGCCCTACCCGGTCTCCATCACCCTCGAGCTCGACCCGCTGGCGGCGCTGATGACTCTGCTGGCCAGTGGTACGCTGCATAAAGGGCTACTGTGGTCGCTGGTGATTGTGATACCGACGATCTTCCTCGGCCGCTTTTTCTGCGGCTGGGTCTGCCCGTTGGGTAGTCTGAATCACTGGATATCCGGCGTACGCTCCGAGCGTGCGTCGCGTAAGGGCAAGCGGCTGCTGGAATCCAACCGCTATAAGAAGTATCAGCGGGTCAAGTACTACGTCTTGTTCTTCTGCCTCGGTGCAGCGCTGCTGGGGAGCCTGCAGGCGGGCCTGCTGGACCCGCTGCCGCTCTTGGCCCGCTCGATCGGGACCGCCCTCCTGCCCGCCCTGCACACTGGGGCGCTGGCGCTGGCGGCGGCGGCGGCCGACACGGGGATCGGCCCGGTGGCCGCCGCCGGCCAGGGGATCTACGACCTGCTCGCCGCGACGTTGCTGCCTTACCGGCAGGCGCATTTCCATGGAGTCGTGTTCATCGGTCTGTTGTTCGTAGCGATCCTTTTGCTGAACCGGGTCTTCACTCGCTTCTGGTGTCGGGGCATCTGCCCGCTGGGAGCGCTGCTCGGCGTATTCTCACGGTTCGCGATATTGGGGCTTGAGAAGGACGAGGAGGCATGCGACGCCTGCAACAAGTGTCTGCTGGCGTGCCAGGGCGCGGACAACCCGGATGTGGGCAGCCGCTGGCGGCAGGCCGAGTGCCATCTGTGCCTGAACTGCCAAGCGGCCTGTCCCGAGGGATCGCTCAAGTTCAAGTTCTTCCCCAGCCAGCCGGACACCAAGACGAACCCCGCTGGCACGCAGAAAGTCGACGTCACGCGCCGCAAGGTTTTGGCGTCGTTGGCAGGCGGATTGGGCACGGTGCTGCTCTTCCGATCGGGCGATGCCCACGAGGTCAATCGCTCGCCGTTCGTGGTTCGGCCGCCGGGCTCGCTGCCCGAGGACGATTTCCTCGGTCGCTGTGTCCGCTGCGGCCAGTGCATTCGCGTCTGTCCCAACAACGCCCTGCATCCGACGCTGCTCGAGTCGGGTTTGGAAGGTCTCTGGACTCCGTATCTGATCGCCAAGATCGGATACTGCGAGCCGACCTGTACGCTGTGCGGGCAGGTCTGCCCCACCGGCGCGATAGGCGAGCTGACTCTGACCCAGAAGGTCGGCGATGAAGAGACGCCGCCGGACCGGATCGGTACGGCCTTTCTCGATCGCGGGCGCTGTCTGCCCTGGGCGATGGCTACGCCCTGCATCGTCTGCGAGGAATGGTGCCCGACCTCGCCCAAGGCGATCTACCTGATGGAAGAGACGGCCGTCGATAGGTTGGGGAACGAAGTGGAGGTGAAGCGGCCGCACGTCGACCCGGCGCTTTGTACCGGCTGTGGTGCCTGCGAGTACGCCTGCCCGGTGTGGGACCGCAAGGCGATCTACATCACTTCGGTGGGCGAGTCACGCTCGGAGACCAACCAGATCCTGCTGGAGAGACAGCGTACCTGAGCGACCTGCTATATTAGACTGTCGTCCTGCCAGCCGAGCCTCACGAGCTCGATCTTCTCCATAGCGGCGTTGCCGAGACCGTACTCGGTATCGGCTAGCGCGATATGATGGGCGGTCGGTTGCAGCGGGCGGTGCCCACCGAACACGAGTCGCCGTTTCTGCTGGATGATACGCAGTCCGACGGCGTCGGCAGCCACCGGATCGCTGCTCACGATCAGACCGCCGTAGGGCCAGGTGTAGACCGGGTCGAAGTGGTGCGGCCCGATGTTGTGGAACTGAGGATTCAGCATCACCAGAACGTTGAGCCGGGTCTTACCCCTGGTGATGGGAAGGTCCCACAGCTTCGCCAGACTGGCGCAGGCGTCGTCGTGATAGTCCGGCGGATGATCGAACATGATGTAGTTCTTGATCAGACTCCCGACACCGGACCACGCGTGGGTGCGCATCGGTCGGGTGTTGATCAGCGCCGTGCTTCTCCGGAAGACATCGTTACGCAACACACCGCGGTCCGACATCGCGACGTTCTCTTCCGAGACACCGGCACCCAGTACGCCGCGCCGGATCGCACCCTCCAATTCAGGCGGTGTCGGCAGGTAGCGCCACACGTTGGTCTTGATGCCGACGACATCGTCGGGTCGGATCATCTGTGCCCAGCAGTCCGACGGCGTCTCCAGGCCGAACAGAGCCACCAGCGCATCATCCAGCATCGCCTGAATCAATTCAGCGTCGTAGTCGTTGAGGCCACGGACGACGTCCTCGTTGCGGATCAACACAACCCGGGAATTCCCGGCCTGCGCGACTTTGCCGATGGCTGGCCTCGGGAGGCCGGCCGCCATGCCTAGCAGCGCGCCGCCCACGCCTTTCATGAAATCCCGTCGACTGAGTCCTGTCTTCTTCCCGGCCATGGCTCTGATCCTCAGTCTGATGACCCTGTGAGTTGGTTCAGCGTCGCCTGGAAGAGATTGGATGCGGCGGCCTCCGAGACCGCATCGAACACCACGACCACGAAGCGATCACGGTGTCCATATAGTAGAAAGGCGCCGTTATCGGTCTCGATCGCCTGCGACTCAACGGCTCCCGCCACATAGCCCTGCCCGAACGAGGATACCGCCGCCGCGGCATCCCCGTCGTCGCCATACCTCACCAGCAGCAGATACGTCGAGCCGGGCGCGTAGCGCGCCATCACGGCGTCGGTCTCGTCGCTCAGCTTGAGGATGTTCTCCCGCGCCAAGTAATAGTGGTAGTTCAGCGACTGATGGAGATGGAAGAACCGCTGGCTGAAAGCCACTAGCCCCTCGTCGGGCAAGATGGTCACCAGGTCCGGAGGGTCCGACGCAGGCGGCAGGCGCTCCGATATCGCGCGCGCGAAATCCAGCAGGGCGCGATCCGAGTCATCCGTGCGCTCCTCGGCGGCGACACAGACGTAGTAGCGCTCCTGCCAGAAGCAGAGCACGCGACCCTTCTGCTCGTAACCGCCGCCGATACCGGTCTCCTCTCGCTCGCGAGCGTAGCTGAACACCCCGTAGGCATCTGCCGGCTTCCCCATGTCGAACAGTTCGACGGTGATGTCGGGCCCCTGTGCACTGGTGTAGAAGGCCACGACTACCTGGTCGAACGCGTAGGAGCGATACACCTCGCCGGCGCCGTCGATGTAGTCGAAGATCGTCTCGCGGTCGTAGGTGTCCACAGCATCACTGCGCGTCCAGCTACCGATCTGTTCGGGAAGCAGGTCGATCACTGCTGTGTTTCTCGGTTCCCGTGTCCCGCAACCGTGCAGGAACGCGCTGGTCAGCAACAGCGCAGCCAGCGCCGGAACCGATCTCCTCGTGGGAAGGAACGTCTCAGTTGAGTCTGCCATCGGATATCGCCGCGAAGCTAGCTCTGGGGCTACGGGCGAGTCAAGCGAGAATCGCGACGGACCTAAGGCACCTACTCTTACGGTTTCCATCAACTAGACATTCCGCTGTTTTACCTCGATCTCAGCCGGGTCGACTATTCGGAGGCAGGTGCGCGTTGGCTGATAGGCCCGAGGAACATACGCATCATAGGGGCGGACTATTGCGAGGACACCAACCCCACTGGGCGCATCACCTTCTGAGTATCAAGCCCGTCCCGAGATCTCACCCAGGGGTCTGTTGCCACTCCGACGACATTGCGCCATGATGGGTACCGCCTCGGTACTCCCAGTCACAGCCGCAGCAGGAGAAAGCGTGATCATGGATCGCAGGGACTTCGTCAAGCATACCGGTGTCGTATTGGCCGCCGCTTCCTCGGTGGGGAGCCTGGCAGCCTGTTCGGACGGGGCAGGGGGGGCGGGGGGGGCGGGGAGGGCGGGGGGGGCTTCCGACCCGCACGTTGGAGCGGCGGGGATCGGGATGTGTGACTGGAACCTCGGGCCGATGTGTGATCCCGAGCAGATTCCCAAAGCGGCCGAGGCCGACCTGGAGGGGATCCAGGTGAGTCTGGGACGGACCCCGGACGATATCGTCCTCAGGGATCCCAGCGTCCGGGCGCGCTATCTAGAACTCGGCCGGCAGCACCGGATCACGTTCCACTCCGTTGCCCTGGGGCTGCTGAACGGCAACCCGCTGGCGGAGCAGCCCCGAGCCGCCGTCTGGTTGATCGATGCCATCGAAGTCGCGGCCGCGCTCGGTGCGGGCAACGTACTGATGGCCTTCTTCGGGGACGGCGATCTGCGCTTCAGGGGTGAGGGCGGCGCTTTCGTCGACGAGTCCCAGTCCGGCTTCGCGTCCTTCCGACTGGACGAGGCCAAGGTCACGAGTGTCGTCGAGACACTGGAGCAGGTCGTACCGCGGGCCCGGGATGCCGGGGTGATACTGGGGCTGGAGAACACCATCAGCGCGGCACAGAACCTGGAGATCATCGAGCGGGTCGGTTCGGAATGGTTGCAGGTCTACTACGACGTGGGCAACTCCACCGGCTACGGCTACGACGTTCCGGGTGAGCTGCGGCTGCTCGGTAACGACCGGATCTGCGAGGTCCACCTGAAGGACTGGAACACGCGGCTCCTGGGCAGCGAAGAGGGCACGGTGGACATGGCGGCCGCCGCGGCGGCCCTGAACGACATCGGCTACGACAAATGGCTTGTGCTGGAGACCAGCGGCCGTGAGGATCGCTTCCTAGAGGACACGCGCCGTAACGTGGCCTGGGCGCGGCAGACCTTCAAGACGGCGTGAGAGCCGCCTTGCGCTGGCCGGGTCGGATCCGCAAGACGATCGCTGCGGCGGTCACCGCGACCGGCCGGCCGCTGCGCCGCCCCTTCGTATGGGGGGTCGGGTCAGGGGTCGTGCTAGTGCTGCTGATCCGGGGCGGCAACGCCGTCACCTCCTCGGACGGTTTTTGCGAGTCGTGCCACACCCATCCTCAGGCTACATCCTCCTGGATCCAATCTACCCATTACGCGACGAAGAGCGGCACGGTGGTGCACTGTGTCGAGTGCCATCTGCCTCCCGGGGGGGTGGGTTACGCGACCGAGAAGGCGAGGCTGGGGATCCGCGACGCCTTCGGTGCGATGTTCAAGGACCGAGATTCGTTCGACTGGGAAGAACGTTCGCAGCTCGAGCACGCGCGCAACTACACGTTCCGCAAGTCGTGCCTGGAATGCCATCCGAACCTCTTTCCGATCGAACTCACCGACAAGGGCGAGGAAGCCCACCTGCACTACGAGCGGCGCTCCGATGAACTGCGCTGCCTCAATTGCCACCTGCAGGTCGGGCACTACGATCCCGATGCCGCAAGAGAGATCGACTTCGGACTATTCGAGATCGCCGACGCGGAGGTCTTCGATGCCCCGGCGCGGGTCGAGGGCTTCGTCGACTACACCGAGTTCATCCCGGGCACCAGCGTGTCGTTCGAGATGGTTGCCATCCCCGGTGGCGCGTTCGAGATGGGGAGCCCTGAGTCAGAGGCTTACCGGGGTGACGACGAGGGTCCCGTACACACGGTCAGGCTCAGCCCCTTCTGGATGGGGCGGGTCGAGGTCACCTGGGACGAGTTCGAGGCCTGGTACCGCGCCACCCGTGCCGAAGGGCGGACCGATACGCGCCGGGCGCAACTAACCGGTCCGGGCGTCGACGCGGTTACCGGTGCCACTCCGCCCTACGTGCCACCCGATCAAGGCTGGGGCAAAGGCGAGCGCCCGGCCATCACGATGACGCATCATGCGGCCCAGGAGTATACGCGCTGGCTCTCGCTGGTGACCGGCAAGCGCTACCGGCTACCGACCGAGGCGGAGTGGGAGTACGCCGCCCGGGCCGGCACCCAAAGCTCGTACTTCTTCGAGGGGAACCCGAAACAGTATACAGAGCGCCGCTTCTGGAACCGGCTGCTGGGAAGGGACACCGAGGTGCTCGATAGCTTCGTGGTCTACGCGGGTAACAGCGGCAGCCGCACTCGGCCGCCCTCCGAGGTGGCGCCCAGCCCGTTCGGCCTGGTCAACATGCTGGGCAACGTCCGCGAGTTTTGCCTCGACTGGTACGCGCCGGATACCTACGAAGAGCGCGCCAGCGAGACGGCGATCGTCGACCCGCGTGGGCCAGCGACCGGGATCGAGCACGTGGTGCGGGGCGGGTCGTTCCGCAGCGATCCCGCCGATCTAAGGTCGGCCGCCCGTGACCGCACCCGCAGCGATGCCTGCCGTATGACGGACCCGCAGGCCCCGAAGAGCATCTGGTGGTATTCCGATTGTACAGACATAGGATTTCGCGTAGTGCGTGAGATGACGCCGGAAGGAGAGCTACGATGACCGAGAAGAAGGACGGACCCAGCCGACGCGAGTTCATCGAGACCGTCGGACTGATCGGTGCAGCGGGGGCGATGGGAGCGATGGTCGCCGGCTGCGGAGGCGTCGGCGAACAGTACGCCGACTACCCGTGGCCGCCCCTATTGGATCAGGCACCCGACGGACCGGTGCTGAGGGCAGGGCTTATCGGCTGTGGCGGCCGCGGGACGGGCGCCGCCCGCGACTTCCTCAGTGCCGGGCCCAACCTCGAGATCGTTGCCCTGGCCGACTGTTTCCGCGACCGCGTGGACAGCTGCCGGGAGACTCTCCGTGAAGAGGAAGGTGTGGAGGTACCGGACGAATTCTGCTTCGACGGCTTCGATGCATACGAGCGGCTGCTCGAGACCGAGATCGACCTGGTCCTGACGGCAACGCCACCCTATTTCCGGCCCGAGCACTTCGAGGCCTGCGTCGACGCCCGCAAGCACGTGTTCATGGAGAAACCGGTGGCGGTAGACCCCGTCGGGGCGCGCTCGGTCATGGCCTCAGCCCGCACCGCCGACGGGCTCGGCTTGTCCGTCGTCACCGGCACCCAGCGGCGCCACCAGGCCAACTACCTCGAGACCTTCCGCAGAATCACTCGCGGCGCCATCGGCGACATCGTCAGCGCCAACTGTTACTGGAACGGCCAGGTCCCGTGGTGGCGCGAACGCCAGAGCGACTGGAGCGACATGGAGTACATGGTGCGCGACTGGGTGAATTGGACCTGGCTCTCGGGCGACCACATCGTCGAACAGCACGTACACAACCTTGATGCGATCAGCTGGTTCCTGGGCGACGCTTATCCGGAAAAAGCAGTCGGGGTCGGCGGTCGCTGGCGGCGCCCCAGCGGCGACCAGTACGACTTCTTCGGCATCGACTTCACGTTCGAGAACGATGTGCACGTCCACAGCATGTGCCGACAGATCGCTGGCTGCACCAACAACGTTTCAGAATTCGTGCGCGGCAGCGAGGGCTACACCAACTGCGTCGATAAGATCTGGCGGCCCGACGGCACGCTGTCTTGGGAGTACCCGTACGAGCTGGACGAAGAAGGAGAGAAGGTCCGACCGCGCCCCTATCGGCAGGAGCACGTCGACCTGGTGACCGCGATTCGCACCAACTCGCCGGTCAACGAGGCGAACCGGACGGCGGTCTCCACCCTGATCGCGATCATGGGCCGCATCTCGTGCTACACCGGCCAGGAGGTCACCTGGGAGGAGATGATGGAGTCGGGCCTCAAGCTGGGGCCGGACCGCGTGGCGCTCGGCCCCTCGGACCTGGTGCGGGCCGTTGTGCCGGTTCCGGGAACGGCTTGAGACGGTGGCCGGTTGACAGCAGCCGGTGCCGGTAGACGGGGGATATGTCGTGCTAATACGGATCGGTTTCGCCGCCCTGGCGTTGTCGGCCGGCTTGTTCTCGGCCGGCGGGTGTTCGGGGTCCGAGAGGGCCCCCAACATCGTGCTCATCTTTACCGACGATCAGGGCTACGCCGATGTCGGCGTGTACGGCGCCACCGGCTACAGCACGCCGCATCTCGACCGGCTGGCCTCCCAGGGCATTCGCTTTACCGACTTCTACGTCAGTCAGGCGGTGTGCTCGGCGTCCCGGATATCGCTGCTCACGGGGTCGTATGCACAGCGGGTCTCAATCCTCGGTGCGCTCGGTCCCTTTGCCGAGGTCGGTATCAATCCCGCTGAAGAGACGATAGCCGAGATGCTGAGGAAGCGGGGGTATGCCACGGGCGTGTTCGGTAAATGGCATCTGGGGCATCTTGAGAAGTTCCTGCCCCTGCAACACGGGTTCGACGAGTATCTGGGCCTGCCGTATTCCAACGACATGTGGCCCATCGATTATGACGGTCGACCGGCGACCGGTGGTAACAAGGCAAGCTACCCGCCGCTGCCGCTCGTCGACGGGAATGAGACGGTCGAGACGATCGACGATTTGGAGGAACAGGGCACGCTGACGACGCGGTACACCGAGCGGGCCGTGAGCTTCATCGAGCGCCACAAGGATGAGCCCTTCTTCCTCTACCTAGCACATTCGATGGCCCACGTGCCGCTGGGCGTTTCGGAGAAGTTCAAGGGCCACAGCGCCCAGGGGATGTACGGTGACGTCATCGAGGAGATCGACTGGTCGGTAGGCGCGGTACTCGCGGCGCTGGACCGCCACGGGCTGGCGGAGAACACGCTGGTGATCTTCACCAGCGATAACGGTCCCTGGCTGAACTTCGGGAATCATGCGGGATCCGCGGGTCCGTTTCGCGAGGGCAAAGGCACAGCGTTCGAAGGCGGAGTGCGGGTACCGGCGATCATGCGCTGGCCCGGACGGATCGAAGCGGGATCGATCAGTAGGAGGATGGCCTCGACCATCGACATACTTCCTACGTTGGCCGCGATCAGCGGCGCGCCCCTGCCGGAGGCGACCATCGACGGTGTTAACATCCTGCCGCTATTGGAGGGCGACGAGACGGCGAATCCCCGCGATCGGTTCTATTACTACTACGGTGGCGAGCTCCGGGCGGTACGCGAAGGGAAGTGGAAGCGGGTCCACCAGCATCGCACGCGCTCGTACCTGGGCGTCGAGCCGGGGAACGACGGTCTTCCGGGCCCGTATTCCTTTCCCACCGTGCCGACTGCGCTCTACGACCTCGAGAACGACATCGGCGAGTCCACCGATGTCTCGGCGGCTCACCCGGAAGTCGTTCAGCGGCTCGATGCTCTGGCCGATTCGGTCCGCACGGTCCTGGGCGACCGGTTGACTGATCGGAGGGGCACAGAGGTGCGCCCGCCGGGCAGAAGCGGGTTCGACCGGGCCGAGACCGTAACGCATCTGGCAGTAGGCGCGTCGGTCACGTTGACCACTCCTCCTAGTCCCAGGTACCCGGGCCAGGGACCTTCGTCTCTCACGGACGGCAAGCTTGGCAGTCGGGACCATCACGATGAACGCTGGCTGGGATTCGAGGGCGAGGACCTGGAGGCGGTGATCGATCTTGGGAGGCCAGCGAATGTCAGCCGGATCGGGCTCGAACCTCTGCGGGCCCAGATCTCATGGATCTTCCTACCGCAGTGGGTGGAGTTCGCGGTGTCGGCGGACGGGGACGAGTGGGAGACCGTGTATGAGGCGCCGGTCGTTCTGGAAGTGAATCCCAGAACCGGGACCCAGCGGATAGCGGCTGAGGTCGTCGCCGGACCGGTGCGGTACGTCCGTGTGCGCGCGCGGAATCTGGGGCAACCCCCGGAATGGCACGCCGGCGCGGGGGGCAAGGCGTGGCTGTTTGTGGACGAGATAGTCGTGGAGGGTAGCGACATTGAATGAGCTAGCGAGTATGACCGCCATGCGCCGTCCCGTTCTTCTATCCATAATGACAGCTGGGCTGCTCTGTCACACCGCCTGCCAGCCGCGCGAGTCGGAGGACGCGAGAGCGTATTCGGTCGACCCGGGCCGGCGCCCCAACGTTATCGTCATCGTGGTCGATGACCTGCGCTGGGACGAGCTGGGGATTGCCGGGCACCCCTATCTCGAGACGCCACACATCGACCGATTGGCGCGGGAGGGAGCCCGATTCTCCAACGCTTTTCATGCCGTCCCACTCTGCTCGCCGAATCGCGCCAGTATCCTGACGGGTCAGTACCCGTCGCGCCACGGGATCATCGACAACGTGGCGCGGAATCGGGCGAGCCATCGGCTGCAGACGTTTCCGCGTGCGTTGCAGGCCGAAGGGTACGAGACCGCCTTCCTCGGCAAGTGGCATATGGGCAACGATCCCACACCCAGGGCGGGCTTCGACTACTGGGCGGCCATCCCGGGGCAGGGGCGGACCACGGATCCCCAGCTATACGAGGACGGGCGGATCCATACGGTCGAGGGATACATCACCGATGTCCTGACCGACCGTGCGGTGGCGTTCATCGAGCGCGATCGCGCGGCCCCGTTCTTCCTATATATAGGACACAAGGCGATTCACCCCGATGCCCGGCAACTCGACGACGGCTCCGTAGACCTCTCCGTGCCGCGCGGCTACGTGCCGGCGCCGCGGCACCTGGGGCGCTACGAGGAGAATGTGTTACCGCGCCGAGCGAACGTCATCTCATCGCTCGACGAATTGGCCGACAAGCCGGCGCTGCGCAGGGCGCTGCTTAACAAGAGCTCGCCCGAGATGGTCGAGATGTTTGGTGAGAGTGAGCTCGATCCGGGATCCAGCGAGGAGACGATCCGACGACGAGCCGAGATGCTGTTGGCCGTCGACGATGGCCTGGGACGATTAGCCGCTGCGCTCGACCGCCGCGGCATCCTGGACGAAACGTTCATTCTGTTTACCAGCGACAATGGCTTCTTCTACGGCGAGCACGGGCTCTCGATCGAGCGACGCCTGCCGTACGAGGAATCGATCCGCACACCCTTGATCGTGCGGTACCCGGTTGTGGCGGAAGCGGGATCACAGATCGAAGACCTGGTCGTCTCCGTCGACATCGCGCCGACGGTGCTGGAAATCGCGGGCGCGCCTATCGGCGATCACATTCAGGGCCGCTCGTTCGTGCCGCTGCTTCGGGGTGACGCCAGCGATTGGCGCCGCTCGGTCCTGATAGAGTTTTACACGTACGAAAATCCGTTCCCCTGGCTGGTCGATATGGACTACCGAGCGATCCGAACCAGCCGCTACAAGTACGTGCACTGGATGCAGCATCCGGATGAGAACGAGTTGTACGATCTGGCCGAGGATCCCTACGAGACCCGGAACCTGATCGACGATCCGCGACTGGCCGGTGTTATCCAAGAGTTGCGCGCCGAGTTGGCGACGGCGGTACTCAATGCGATGCAGTTGGCGCGTTGATCAGGCCGTGAACCGATGCAGGAGCCTGACGGGTGAGCTGCCCCGGCCTTAAACGAATTCTCGGCGTATGGGATGGGCTGGCCGTCGGGGTCGGGCTCGTCATCGGCGTCGGGATTCTCCGTACCCCCGGGCTGATCGCCGGCTACCTGGGCGGCCCGTGGCCGATACTGCTGGCCTGGGTCGCCGGCGGTGTCATCGCGCTGCTCTCCGCGATGGCCTTCTCCGAGATGGCCGCGATGTACCCGGAGGCCGGCGGCAAGTTCGCCTACGCGAGGCAGGCGTTCGGGCCGCTGGGCGGTTTCGTCGCCGGGTGGAGCGAGGTGATCGTCACGCGCGGTGGGTTCCCGGCGGCGTCGAAGGCCATTGTGATCGGCGAGTACCTGATCCTGCTCACCGGCTGGGGTGCGATCCGCGGCTGGGCCGCAGCCGCCGTGCTCGCTTACTTTCTGCTGCATCTCCTGGGTCTGCAGGCGGGCCGAGTCTTTCAGAACATCGCCACTACGGCGAAGGTCGTCCTCATTCTGGTCATCATCGGTGCCGGGCTGATCGGCGGCACCGGGGCATCGTGGGAACCCGGCGCGACGGTCACGCCCGAGCGGGGACTGCTGCTAGGCTTCGCCCTCGCCTACCTGTCGATCTCGTTCACGTACTATGGGTGGGACGACGCCATCAAGATGGCGGAGGAGATCCGCGAGCCAGGCAGGCTATTGCCGAGGATCCTCGTCCTCGGGGCGATCGCCGTGGCTGTTCTCTACCTGGCGATCAACGTGGCGTTCTTGAGCGCGCTGTCGCCCGCCGAGATGGCAGGGTCGCCGCTCGTCGCTGCCGACGCGGTGGCGGTAGCCTTCGGCGAGAGTGGGCGCACCTTGATCACGGTCACCGCGCTGGTAATCCTGATCAGCAGCCTGAACGTGAACTTCCTGAGCGTGCCGCGCGTGGTCTACGGCTTGGCGCGCAGGGGTCTGGCACCGGCGGGCCTCGTCCGGGTGTCGGGTGGCGGTACCCCGCTGGGCGGTCTGTTCCTGATCACCGCGCTGGTGTTCCTGCTGGCGATGACGCGCTCGTTCGAGTTCCTGATCCAGTTCATGATGTTCGTGGCGATCTCGGTTGACGCGATGGTTCTGATCGGGCTCTTCAAACTCCGGGCGCTGCATCCCGACGAGCCCCGTCCCTATCGCGTGCCGGGCTATCCCTGGATGCCCGGTGTGGTGGTGATTCTCTATGTGATGATCCTTGTTCTGGTGACGGTCACACAGCCCATGCTGGCGGTGGGCGCCGGCACGTTGTTGGCTGTGTTGCTGGCCGCTGGGCTGATCTGGTCGAGGGCACGGGCTCAAAGCGTGTAGCGGAGGAGCGGTAGCATGCCAACTTGCGCGGAAGTCATGGCGCAAACGTTCTCTGAGCTCGGCGTGGAGCGTATGTTCGGTCTGCCAGGCGGCGAGATCCTCGATCTGGTGGAAGCGTGCCGAGCGCTCGGCATCGAGTTCGTGCTGACGCGAGACGAGGGTAACGCCGCTTTCATGGCCGACGTCACGGGCCAGATCCAACGCCGCCCCGGCGTCTGCGTGTCGACGCTCGGCCCAGGTGCGCTCAACATGGCGCTGGGCGTTGCCAACGCGTACCTGGATCGCTCGCCCGTCATCGCCGTCTCCGCATCGATCGCAGAATCGGCTCGACCCTACGCTACCCACCAGAACCTCGACCTGAACGCCATATACACGCCCTTCACCAAGCTGTCGGTGACGCTGGATGGGGAGGACACGGCGGGAAAATTACGCCACGCTCACAGCCTTGCGATCCAGCCGCGCATGGGGCCGGTCCACGTCGCCCTGCCCAGCGATGTCGGGCGATCGCTCGACCGGCCAGCTGCAGGCGAGGCCGGCGGACTCGAGGCGCGGCCCGGCGCACCCACGTCAACGGAGCACCTGAAGCGCATCGCCGCGGCGATCCGCGATGCGCGGCGGCCCGTAGTCATACTGGGGCTCGACCTCGATCCCTATACGGACTGCAATAACGTCCAACGATTCGTGGAGAAGCTCGGCGCGCCGGTCTTCGTGACGCCGAAGGCGAAGGGTATCCTCTCGGAGGACCACGCCCTGTTCGCCGGCGTGTGTGCCGGTGTCGCTGGCGACAAGGTCATAGTCGAGTTCTTGGGCCGCGCCGATCTACTCGTCGGGTTGGGGTTCGAACCGGTGGAGTCGGACAAGATCTGGCACCAGACGATGAGGCTCATCTCGATCGGTCCGGTCTCGACAGCGGCAGGTGCCTACAGCCCGGCCGACGAGGTCGTCGGTGATCTCGGGGAGCTCCTCACCGCGCTCGATGAGATGGAATTGGGGTCCTGCGAGTGGTCTGAAGAGGAGTTGCGTGAGTACCACCAAAGGCTCGGCCAGGCGCTGCGTCCGGCGCACGAGCTGCGGTCGGGACTGTCACCGTACGAGGTCACGCTGCGGCTGCGCGAGCTCGTGCCGCGCGACGCCATCCATGTCACCGACGTGGGCTCAGTGAAGTTCGTGACGTCGCAGGTGTGGAAGACCTACGAGCCGTTGACGTTCTTCGCGTCCAATGGTTTGTCGTCGATGAGCTACGGCCTGCCGGGGGCTATGGCCGCCAAACTCCTCCATCCTGACCGGACGGTGCTCTGCACGACCGGTGACGGCGGGTTCGGGATGACGCTCTCGGAGCTAGAGACGTGCGCGAGACACGGCATCCGCGTCATCACCGTCGTATATAATGACAGTGGCCTGAGCTTGATCAGAGCCGTGCAAGAGTACAAAGGACACCCGAACTACGGCGTGGACTTCGGTGCCGTCGACTTCGCCGCCGTAGCTGAGGCGTTCGGCGCCTGGAGCGCTCGTGTCGAGAGCATGTCCGATCTCGATGCGGCGGTCAAAGAAGGCCTGCGGATAGGACGTGCCGTTGTCCTTGATGTCGTGATGGATCCCACCGAGTACGCCAGGCATGCTGCTCCCGCGTCGTGAGCGGAGGTTCGAAACCCAACCCTCTGGGTCTTCGTACAGTCAAATGGATGAACTCGTGCCAGAAGCCCGCTAGCAGCAAGAGAAGACGAGAGCCATGGGTAAGACCGACCTGAGGCTGGACGCGCGCTACGGCATCCGCACGCTTCTTCGGACACCTGGTTTCACGTTGGTGGCCTTGATCACGCTGGCCCTGGGCATTGGGGCCACCACCGCCATGTTCTCCGTCCTGAACACGGCATTGAGACGATCGCTCCCCTTCCCGGAGGCGGACCGCCTGGTTATGGGGCGTGCCACGTTCAGCGGGAACGTGAACCCGTGGGTCTCGTTTCCCGATTACATGGACTACCGGGACCAGAGTGAGTCGCTGGCGTCGCTGGCCACCATTGCCGCCGGCTCTGGTTTGGTGACCATCACCGGGACGGGCGAACCGGAGCAAGCCGGCGCCACGTACGTTACCAGTAACATATTCTCCACCTTGGGTGTGGTCCCTCACCTGGGCGGCACCTTCACGATGGAGGAGCTTCCCGCGGCGGGAGGCGGCGACATCGTCATCAGTTACAGCTTCTGGCATCGCTGGTTCGGAGGCTCTCCCGACGTGGTGGGGCGGAGCCTCACGGTGAATGGGAACACTATGACGGTCGTGGGTGTCATCCCCGCTGGCTTCCGCCTTCTCTACGACGTAGACCTCTGGTTCCCTCCCTGGCCGGGTAACAGCAATCCCATAACGCGCCGATACCACAACTGGCTTCTGGTGGGGCGACTGGCGCCCGGCGTTTCGCTGGATGCGGCTCGGTCGGAAATCGACGTCATCTCGGCTCAGCTCGAAGAGGCGTACCCTGACTCGAATCGGAGAAAGGCACTGCAGCTCGATCGTCTCGACGCCGCGATGGTGGAGGGCTACAGACCGTCGCTGCTCATACTGGCGGGAGCCATCGTCCTCGTCCTTCTGATAGCCTGTGGAAACGTGGCCAACCTGTTCCTGGCTCGAGGATCCACGCGCACCACGGAGCTGGCGGTTCGGGCCGCGCTGGGAGCGACTCAATCCCGCCTGACCCGTCAGCTACTGGTGGAGTGCACGATCGTGGCGCTGGTGGCCGGTAGCATGGGGATCGTGCTGGCCGTCTGGTTTCAGAACCTGGTCCTCGGCTTCGTCTCCATGGATCTCCTGGGGATACGAGAGCTGGGACTCTCGCCCACCATGCTGGGCATCGCTCTCGTCCTGTCCCTGATGACGGTTCTCCTCTTCGGCGTCCTCCCGTCACTGGTCGCAGCGCGAGCCGATCCCGCCGAGCAGCTGAAGCAGGGCGGCCGGGGTTCCACGGCGGGGAGCGGTATTCGTTTCCGTAGTGGGCTGGTGGTTCTGCAAGTCGCGCTCTCGGTGGTTCTCCTGGTGGCATCCGGGCTTCTGATTCGGAGCTTCGCCAGGCTACGCGGCGTCGATCCCGGTTTCCGGGTGGAGAACCTCTTGACCGCCACGGTCTCCCTGCCTCGCGACGACTATGGGGAAGGGAATCTCCGCATCCAGTTCTTCGAGGGTCTGCGCGAGCGCATCGAAGCGCTGCCGGGAGTCGAGACGGTGGGCATGAACACCCATCTGCCGATCATCCAAACGGCGGGCAACGTCGCCATCTGGGCTCCGGAGAGGCCACCCGAGACGAACAACGACGCTCCCTGGGCGGACCGGCGCATCATTCTGCCCGGGTATTTCGCCACAATGGAGATACCCCTCCTGGAAGGGCGAGTGTTTCAGGCGACAGACGTGGCCGGGTCTCCGCCTGTCATCATCCTCAGTAGGAACACCGCGGAGACCGTCTACCCCGACCACAGCGCCGTGGGACGGCAGGTGGCCGTGGATGTGGGAAGCGATGAGCCGGGCCTCTTCGAGGTGGTCGGTGTCGTCGAGGATCACCAACTCTCGTCGCTGGGGGGCGCCATAAGACCCGCGATGTTCTTCCCCTACGCCCAGCAGCCGGTGCGCACCATGCGCCTGGCGGTGGGCACCGCCGGCGACGCCAACAGCCTGATCCGGCCCATACAGGAGCGGGTCTGGGAGTTCGACCGGGATATCGTCCTGAGCGATGTGCAGACGATGGCGGAGGCCGTGTCCAACTCAGTTGCAAACACCCGGGCCATCACGACGGTTCTGGGTATGTTTGCCGGCGTGGCTCTGGCCCTGGCGGCACTGGGCCTGTACGGGGTCCTGGCCTTCTTCGTAACTCAGAGGACTCACGAGATCGGGATTCGGATAGCGCTTGGGGCCAGCGGCGGAAACGTGCTGCGGTTGGTGATCAGCCGGGGCATGATGCTGGTCGGAATCGGCCTGGTCCTCGGAATCGCTGCAGCCGTCGGCGCCACGCGCCTGGTGGAGGGAATGCTCTTCCGGACGGGCGCCACCGACCCGGCCACCTTCGCGGGCGTGACCGGGTTCTTCCTCGTGGTCGCTCTCGGCGCATGCATGCTGCCGGCGTGGAGAGCCCTGAGGGTCGATCCGCTGGAGTCGCTGAGGGTGGAGTAGCGCTGCGGACCGATCAGCGCGCCTTCCACGCGGTCAAGATTTCAGCTTCCCGTTCGGGCGTAATCACCATAGGGGGATTGGCGCGCTGCTCGTCGGTGACGCCGTCGGAGTAATACCAATCCAGCGTCTCCATGGCGGTTAGGGCGACGGGACGGAAGGTGAGCCCGGCCGCCTTCGCCCTCGCGTTGCTGATCCGCTGCGATCCCAGGTTGTCGTCCACCGGCAGGACCCATGGTATCGCGTAAGTGATCTCGTGCTCGATGAGGAATTCATAGTCCTCGATCCACGTCCACGTAACCTCGGAGGACGTTGCAGCCCGCATGCCGTGGACGAACTCCTGCATCGTCATGGGTGACGCGGGGCCGGTAGCGTTGAACACGCCGTGAACCTCGTTCTCGAGGAGGTGGATGATCCACTCGGTCAGGTCGCGGACGTCGATCTGCTGCACCAGGTCGCTCTTCTTGCCGGGAACCAGGACCTCTCCTCCTCTGGCGAGTCGGTCGGGCCAGTAGGTACCCCGGTGGGTCCAGTCCAGCGGCCCGACGATGTAGCCCGGCCTCACGATGCAGGTCCGCTCGCCGAAGGCCTTGCGGGCCTCGATCTCCGAGCGAGCCTTCATCACGCCGTACCAGGAAGCCATGTTCTCTCCTTCCGACGCGTCGTCCAAGACCAGTTCGGTATCCTCTTCGATCTCGGTGGTCAGATAGGGGTAGTAGACGCCGGTGGATGAGATATAGAGGTAGGTACCCACCGCGTCCTTTAGTAGCTCCGCCGAATCTCGCGTCCACTTCTCGTTCATCCCCGATGCGTCGATCACAGCGTCCCAATTCCGGCCACGTAGGGCCTCCAGATCATCCTCGCGGTCTCCGATCAGCTGCTCGACGTGCTCGAAGGCATCCTGGAAGAGCCCTGGCCGCCTCCGGCCACGCGTGAAGATCGTGACCGAATGGCCCCGCTCGAGAGCGTAGCGAACGTGATGAGGCCCCGTGAAGTTCGTTCCGCCTAGTATCAGGATCTCAAGCGAGCGTGAACCGCGTGAACCGGCAGGGTAGAGGGACTCACCCTCGCGCACAGACTCCGCCGCCAGGTGATTGCCTAGACCCAAGCCGAGAGCTCCGCCGGCGGCGATGCTCGACTTCAGAAAGTGACGTCTGCTGGTGTTCATCGGGTCGCGCCCTCCGATCGACGATTATAGGGCCTGCTAGGTACTGAGCTTATCTTCAGTCACCGCATATGATGGGGCGCGGATGTAAGGGAGGCCAGCAGCGTCGGCATGCAGGCGGGCTGCTCGCTCTCAGTCGATCTCGTAGACCGGGACCTCGTAGTGCAACACCTCGGGCTCGAGCTCGAGCAGGTACTTCTCGTCCTCGGGATAGTAGACGGCGGTCTCGGGCGGGTCGCCCGCGAAGGCCTTCACCGCCTCCATCGTCCGCCACAGCGAGATAACCAGAAACTCGGCTTCAGCGCCGACCTCGCGACGCCAGATCATCGAGCCACGGTTCCCAGGTGTCCCGCGCTGACCCGCCACGCCCGTTTTCCTGATGTACTCTGTGTACTCGTCCGCCTGCTCGAGCCGCGTGCGTCCGTGCCAGATCCGTGCGATCATTTCTCATTTCCTCCGTTTGTATCACCCATCGATGATTATGCGCACTTTCGCTTGTTCGACGAGGCAGTGACCGTCTGGGGGACCGAAGACGTGACGGTACGCGCGGTCGGTACGTCGGCGTCTCCGGCGGCGGCGCCTCCCGAAAGGATCAGCATGACGGCGGCGACGACGAGGGTGGCAGCCGCCACCACCCGTGCGTTGAGCGATTCGCCACCTAGCGCCCACCCCAGAAAGACGGCCACCATGGGGTTCACGAACGCGTACGTAGATACGGCGGCGAGCGATCTGTGGCGAATGAGCCAGGAGTAGGCACCGAAAGCCACCACCGAGCCGAACGCGATCAGGTAGCCCAACGCGGCCAGCGATTGAAGCGAGATCGTATCCAGGCCAAGATCCCGCAGCTCGCCCGACGCGATCGCAACCACGAACAACAACACGCCGCCGCTGAGGAGATAACTGCCGCTCGTCACAGCCAGCGACGCAGGACGCGGGCTCCGCTGCGCCACTGCCGATCCCAGTGACCAGGAGAGTGCGGCGAGGACGAGAACGGTCGCCCCCAGCAGATGCAGCGGCTCGCTTCCCAGCAGAGCGGCAGGCCCTACCAGTACCAGGATGCCGAGCGTTCCCGCGGCGAGCCCGGTCAGCGTGCTCACCGTGAATACTGCGACGCCGTCCTTAAGAGCCTGTATCAGAGTCATCCACAAGGGCAGCGTGGCGATGAACAGCGAGGCCACTCCGGATGGCACCCGTTGCTGCGCCCAGGCGAGTCCGCCGTGGCCGCCGAGGAACAGTAGGGCACCGACCATGGCGCTGGCCTTCCACTGAGCGACGGTCGGCGGCCCGGCACCGCGCCACCGCCCCCAGGCATAAAGGATCGCCCCCGCGGCGATCGACCGGGTCGCCACCATCGTCAGGGGCGGCAGCGTTGCGATCGCGAACTTGATGCCGAGGTAGGTCGATCCCCAGATGAGGTAGAGCGCCGCGAATGCCGCCACTACGCGAGGGGTGAGTCGTCGAGTCATTGGCTGAACCCTAGCGCAAGCTGGAAAACCGAGCCGAAACCGGTATTGGCAATATTGATGGTTACGACAATATGGCGTTGCGGCCGTAACCTGTCAAGGGTACTTTGTAAGTTACTATGGGCGGAAAGGTTGAATCTTGGCGGGTAAGGGGCGGTGGGATCGCCTCGCCGGAGGGCTATGTCTTCGAGTTGACCGGTGGGAGCCTCTGTCTGGACTTCGCCAACACGGTGGATTCCCGTCTTTCGGCGGCACCGCAGGAGCGGCTGGGCGACTACAACGACCTGGTGCGCTGGGCCGTTCAGTCTGAGTTGCTGACGGCTCGCGAAGCGCGTCGGCTGCTGGCCGAGGCTGAGCGCAAGGGAGGCCGCGCCGCGGCGGTTTTGCGGCGCGCGCGCGAATTGCGTGAAGCGATTTTCGAGGTGTTCTCGGCAAAGGCGCGAGGGGCGCCGCTGCCGCCGGCCGCGATCGGCACTCTGAACCAGGAGTTGCCGAAGGCGCTGGTGCGGCTGCGGCTGGTCGAGGATGGTACGGGCTACTGTTGGGAGTGGAAGGACGAGGACGCCCTCGATCGCGTGCTCTGGCCGGTCGTCCGGTCCGCTGCCGAGCTGCTGACGTCCGACGAGTTGGGTCGCGTGCGCGAATGCGCGGCTGAGACCTGCGCGTGGCTGTTCCTAGATCGAAGTAAGAACCGCTCGCGCCGCTGGTGCGACATGGCAGTATGCGGGAACCGAGACAAGGTGCGCCGGTTCCGGCAGCGATCTCGCTCTTGAGGCTGCTCCCTCGACCGGGTCGGAGCACTCTCCGGCTATGTCTCGGAGTCCTCCTCGTCGGTGGCTTTCAGGTACTTGTCGTACCAGTCGATGATTCGTTGGTAGTAGTCCTCCACCATCTCGACACTCATCGTCGGCATCCCGTGACCGCCGTCGATGTAGTTAACCCACTCGACTGTCTTACCTAGCCGACGCAGCGCGTAGAACATCTCCATCGTGGTTCGGGCCGGCACGTTATGATCCTGTTTCCCCGTGATGAGGAGTAGTGGCGTGTCGATGCGGTCGGCGTACATGATCGCCGAGTGAGCGATATACTTCTGCGGCTGTTCCCACAGTGTGGCACCGATCCGGTCCTGGCTCTTCTCTGGTGCGTGGATATTGCGCACGCCGAGCCGTGGGCTGTCCGTGTAGAAGCTGATCATGTCCACCTTGCCGGAGATGTTGATTGCCGCCTTGAAGCGATCTGTCTGGGTGATGAGCAGGTTCGTGGCGTACCCGCCGTAGCTGGTGCCGTGGACCCCGAGGCGGCCAGGATCAGCCAGCCCCATCTCGATGAGCTTGTTGGCGGCTGCGGTCACCCCTTTGACCCACGCCTCGCCGGGATAGCCGATCTCGAGGTCCACAGACGGATTCACAACCAGGTATCCTTGGTTCGTGAGAACGTTGGCCGTGCTGTTGAACCGGTCGTCGAAGAACTGCTCGTAGACGATGAAGACCGTGGGGTAGGCGGTGCCCCGCTGGTAGTCCGTCGGGTAATAGATGACTGCGTAAAGCGAGTCGCCGTCGACATCGAGGTAGGGAAGCAGCTCGGTGCGGCTGAGCTGTTTCCGCTCGAGGTCCGGGTTCAGCGTCGTAAGCCGACGGACCCGCCGGAAACCGGCGTCCGCGGTATATAGGTCATTGGGGCGGTTTCCAGGAGCAGCTGAGAATACGAAAGTGCTCCCGTCCTCTGAGAGCTCGAAGTTTGAGTAAAGGCGATTATCTCTCACGAGCTCGGCCATCCGCCGATCATCGATGTCGTAGCGGAAGAGCCCACGTTCCCACTCCCTACGTGAGGCGTAGGTGAGGTAGAAAAACTCGCCGTCGGGGCTCCACTCGATGACGCGATAACGTGGCGCGTGATCGTCGTCCTCGTCCTCGGGAAGGAAGAGGTACGGCTCTTCGCCGTCGGCCTCGATAATCCAGAGCCCCTTGTCGGAGGAGGCCACGACCCGCTCACCACCCGGACCGACGCTGCTCACCGAATACCGCGTCTCTTTCTCGTCCTCCTCGCCGGGCTCGGCTTCTTCTGTCTCTTTCTCTTCTTTCGACTCTTCTTCGCCGGTTAGGCGCCTCGGTTCCGGGTCATCGATGGAGGCCAGGAAGACATCCCCATCCTTGCTGTATGCGAAGAAGCGGCCGTCTTCTGACCACGTCGCCCGGATGTCTTCGGTTGACTCGATCACGGTTGTGGCCTCACCGCCATCCAAGGGAATGGCCTTCACCGTGCTCGTGCGACCGAAGATCACGTCGTAGCTTGTCTTTTCCGTGATGTCCTCGTCGTAGACGATGTGGGTCCTGTCCGCCGTGATCCGCTGGCTGGCAAGGGCCATCGTTGGGATCAGCTCGGAGATAGCGCCCGACTCTATCCCGTAGCGGACCGCGGAGCGAATCCCGGACCTTCGGCGCAGCGCCTCCCAGGCGAGAAACGGCTCTTCGCTGGACTGGACCACGATCGGTCCTTCTGTCAGACGGGCGAACTCCTCCTGCGCCTCGTTGCGCCAACCTTCCGGCCGGAGCGGCAACAGTAGCGCTCCGCCGTCGGCGGTCCACTCGATGCCGCCAGCTCCTTGCCCGGCCAACTCACGACCGCTCGGTAGTGAGATCTCCTGGACTCCTTCTGTCTCCCTATTCCAAATCCAGGCGTTGAACGTCTCTCCTCGGGCCTCGACGATCGCCAGGCGCCGGCCGTCTGGTGACCAGGAGGCTCGCATCACATTGCGCTTACCCGGGAAGACCTGGGAACTCTCGGCGGAATGCGTGTCGATCACCCAGAGTTCCTGCACGGAGGGTCGGACGTAGGTTGGGTCTCCATACCGGTAATTGTCGATCCCGATTCGATCCCGCCGGGAAGCGACGGTTATGGCGAGCCAGCGTCCGTCGGCGCTCAGGTCGAGCACCCGAGCTGACGCAACGTCGAGCAGGTCCTCGATGGTGAACTCCGCGCCGGAAGCGAGCTCGGAGCGCTGACCTGAAAGGTTCCCTGGAAGGGCTGCCGAAAGGGTGAGGAGCGACAGCGTCAAGCAGGCGACGGGAACTACTCGCCAAACGTTCGTGTGCGACATGAGGGCACCCTCTCGAAAGGAGTATCGATTTGAACTGCACCAATGTCAGGCCAAGTGTCCGGGGCGTCCACCCCCCAGGCAAGGTGAAATGCGAGCCGTTCAGCTAGATTGACGCCGCAACCTGTCCAATCGCGGGTCCGTACCGTACACTTGCTGGCGACATCACACATGGGAGGGCACGATGAAGAGGAACAGTTGTCGTCTGGTTCTCGCGTGTGCCGCCGTCGTGGCGGCCCTCCGCCCAGCGGCGGCGCAGGAGGAGCTAGAGGCTCTCGAGGCGATCGCGATCATCGAGCAGAAGGTCATGATACCGATGCGCGATGGTGTGAGACTCGCCACCGATATCTACCGCCCCAAGACCGATGAGCCGGTACCGACGATCTTCGTGCGAACCCCGTACAACTTCAGCGCTTATCGTGATGGTGAGCTGCAGACACGGCGCCTGCGCGCTCCCCTCGAGGCGGTGCGTCGCGGCTACGCCTACGTGATACAGAACGAGCGCGGCAAGTTCTTCTCGGAAGGCGAGTGGGACATTCTGGGTCCGCCGAAGAGCGACGGGTACGATGCCTTGAGCTGGATCGCCGAGCAGCCGTGGTCGAACGGCAAGGTGGGGACGCTGGGCTGCTCCTCGACCGCGGAGTGGCAGATGGGGCTGGCGGCGCTGGACCATCCCGCCCACGCCGCGATGGTGCCGCAGGGCTTCGGTGCCGGCGTCGGCCGCGTCGGTGGGTTCTACGAGCAGGGCAACTGGTATCGCGGCGGTGCCATGCAGATGCTGTTCATCTCGTGGCTCTACGGCGTCCAGAATACGCAGCGGCCGACGTTCCCCAGCGACATCTCTCGCGAAGACATGGTGCGGCTGTCGATGTACTTCGATCTGGCGCCCGAGATGCCGCGGGTGGACTGGCCCGAGGCGTTCTGGCACCTGCCCGTCGAAGACATCATGAGGCATGTGAACGGTCCGAAGGGCATCTTCGCGGATTCGGCGCCGCTGGCCACCGGTGGCCGCATGATCCAGCGCACCCCGAACGACCCGGCCTGGTACAAGGGCGGTCTTTATCACGACGACGAGCCGTTCGGGGTCCCCAGCCTCTGGTTCATGTCGTGGTATGACGTGTCGATCGGCCCCAACCTGGCGCTGTTCAATCATGTGCGGCACAACGCCGAGGACCCGGAGGTTGCCGAGAACCAGTTCGCGGTGGTCGCGCCGGTGACGCACTGTGCGTACAGACGTGCCTCGGAACAGACCATCGTCGGCGAACGCGACGTCGGCGACGCCCGTCTCGACTACGACGGGCTTATCTACGCCTGGTTCGACTACTGGCTGAAAGGTGAGGCCAACGGGATCACTGATACGCTGCCCAAGGTGCGGTACTACACGATGGGCTCGAACGAGTGGCAGACGTCGGGCACCTGGCCCCCCGAGGGCGTGGAGTTGGTGACCTACTACCTCGACAGCGACGGCGACGCCAATACGCTATACGGCGACGGCAGGCTCACGACCAGCGCACCCGGTTCTCGAGACGACGCCGACTCCTTCACATACGACCCGATGGACCCCGTCACTTCTTACGGTGGCAACGTCTGCTGTACGGGCGGTGCGATAGACGCGGGCTCCTTCGATCAGCGACAGGTGGAAGAGCGGGGGGACATTCTCGTTTATACCTCGGAGCCGCTGGAGGAGGGGATCGAGGTGAGCGGGACGATCGAGATAACGCTCTACGTCTCCTCGGATGCTAGGGATACAGACTTCACGGTGAAGCTAATCGATGTGTATCCCGACGGCAGAGCCTACAATCTGGACGAAACGATTCAGCGGGCGCGCTATCGAGAAGGCTACGACAAGCAGGTCTTCATGGAAGAGGGCAGGGTGTACGAGCTTCAGGTCAGCCCGATGTCGACCAGCAACTACTTCGCGGCTGGCCACCGCATCCGGATCGAGGTCTCAAGCAGCAACTTCCCACGGTTCACGCGCAACCTCAACACCGGCGGCAAGAACTACGACGAGACGGAGGGCGTGGTGACGCACAATACCGTGCACCACTCTCGAGTTTATCCGTCTCACATCAGGCTGCCGGTGGTGAGACGGTGATGTGCGCTGTCGTCGACGGTGAAGTCGGTACAGCCGGGAACGCGCAGGAGCCTCTACCTCGTTGCGCATCGCGGTGGCCGTCGTTGGTAGTACCAGTAAGCCATCGCGACCTGGTGTTCTTCGATCAGCGCGGCACGGGATGCTCCAAGCCCGAGTTCTGTCCGGACCTGGATGCCGCGATCACCCGGACGTTCTTCGAGGGGTCGGCGGATGAGGAGCGCGGTACGCGCGTTCGCTAGGCGCTGACGGAATGCCGAGAGCGGATGACCGCTGCGGGTTTGGACCTCGGCGCCTACCACATGTTCCAGCATCACGACTTCACGTAGCAGGTGGCGCTGCGACAATGTGGCGCTCTCGACGATATCCTTGGAAGCACCGTATAGCCGGCGCACGAGTGGCAGACCCGTGAACGCCCTCTCCACAAGGGCAATTAGCCGCCGGCCCGCTAAGTTCGTGGCCACAATCCCGGCGAGCAGCACGAGCACGAACGTGGCGACCAGCCCCAACCCCGGTACCGAGCGTCCGATCAGGGCGCCGATCCAGGGCCCCAGGAGGTCATCCAGATTTCGGAGCAGAAACCTGAGTGCTAGGATCGTGGCGACGACGGGAACGGTCACCACAATTCCCGCCAGAAGCTTGGCTCGGACGCTGGCCATCAACCTCTTCATTTTCCTCTCTCCCAACAGTGGCTCACTTCCCTGTGGAGCGGCAGTCATCTATCTGTGCGCCTCTCCGGGCGAAATGCTTGCGCGGAGAGTAGCCTCAGTAGGACCTTTTCACCCTCCTGTAACCCGAAGCGTGCCACGAGGTCGGTCGGTGCGACAAGCGCGAGATGAGGGCCCGGATCGGCCAGCCGATGTGTTGCGGGCGCGTCGGGATCACGGACCACGAACGCTAGTGCCCTAGCTTTCACTATTGCCGGACTTACGATAATCCTTTGAATGCAGGATGTCAGGCGGAGCAGCCGGTAGCCCGGCGTCCCTTGGAAGCTCGAACTTGATGGGACAGGGAAGAGCGACCGGCGACGAGGCACTAATGCAGATTGATCCCCGGACCAAGCCGACGCGCCACGAATCCCAGATGTCGGCTGCATAGAACGATGTGATCCACCACGTGACCGCGTGGCCGCTGTGCGTGTCCACTTGGCCGGTGATCGTCAGACCGCCTCGTATCTCTCCTATGCTCTCGATGCCGAGAGCTTCACGTTCGAATGCGTACATGGCGCTCCCTCGGCTACCACCGGCAGGGCGGTCACGGCGATGGCGGCCTGCTCCGTGGCTTGGGTTTCATGAGTTCACGAGCCATTGCCGTGCTGTCGTTCCCTGTGGGCGCGTACGGTTGTCACCAGGAGTGTTACGACGGTAGCGGGAACGGCGAAATACTTGACGAACGCGACGTAGCCCGGCATTGCTTCATGCTGCAGCGCATCCAGCACGACGTAGGCCACAAACGCTAGATAGTAGGCCAGGAACAAAGAGCCTTCCCACCGCGTAATTCGGTATCCGGTAAAGCTGATCGGCAAACATGCTAAGGCAACGGCGATCAGCACGGGGATGTCGAGATGCAACGCTGCAGGGGGTACCGGAATAGTCGCGGGCGCGACAACACTGGTGACTCCTAGTGCGCCGAGAATGTTGAAGATGTTGCTGCCGACAGCGTTCCCGACAGCCAAGTCTCGTTCACCCCGCAAGGCCGCTACCACGGAAGTTGCCGCTTCAGGTAGAGAGGTTCCGGCAGCGACGATGGTCACCCCTATGACTAGTCTGCTAACGCCCAGTGCCTCGGCCATGGCCACCGATCCATCGACGAGCCACCGGGCCCCGAGGGCCAGCACCCCGAGCCCCGCTGCGATCGAGAGAATGTTCAACGGCGCTTGTCTGCGGGACCACGTACTAAGCGGATCCGGCTGGCCGGCCGTGCCGCTCGCTGGCTCGGCCACTCTCCGTGACTGCTTGATAGACCAGCCCGTATACCCGGCCATCCCGGCGAGCAGGATGAGGCCGTCGACACGGCTGATTTCACCATCGAGGGCAAGAAGAAGGAGAAGCAGGGACACGGCGATCATCACAGGCACGTCGCGGCGCACGACCTGCCGGGCCACGGCGAGCGGTGCCACGAGGGCCGACAGACCCAGGACCACCAAGATGTTGAAGATGTTACTCCCTACGACGGTGCCGAGGGCAACCTGCGGGGCCCCCTGAACAGCTGACTGGATGTTCACGGCCAGTTCGGGAGCGCTGGTTCCCCAGGCGACAACCGTGAGTCCGATGACCAGCGGTCCAATTCCCAGGCTCGACCCCAATCCTGATGCCCCGCGCACCAATAACTCGGCACCCGCTACAAGGAGGGCCAGGCCCAGGCCGAAGAGCAGTAGAGCTAACAGTGGCACAGTGGCATCCCGGTTCTTGCGGTCACCGCTTCACCCCCGCACCGGTCATTGCTGTCGAGCATTATCGAAGGACCACACAATGCTCATGAGGCTGCGCACCAATTGTGCAGGCGGCGATAGTGTAAGACATAGTGTGTGCACGGCACAATTAGCGAATCAATCGCTGGGTCTCACATGTGCTTCCGCCTTTACGCCACGCTGCTGGCGGCCTGATCTGTATCGCCGCAGCTCGTGACCAAAGGCCAGGCCGAGTGCACGGGCTATGGCCGTCTCCCACCGCCCGCCGTAGCTTGACGGGTACTGGAACTATCGACGGGGAGTGAAGCGAGCGGATTTTTAAACTGAGACGATCGACACGGGGGGCTCAATGGAAAAGAACGGACGGCTGTTCAGGCATCGGCGTCGAGCGCTGCTCGGAATGGTCCTTGGTAGCGCGCTCGCGCTGGTATTAGGCTGCGCCGGCGAACCCGGGCCGGCCGACCTCGTGCTGACGAACGGAAAAGTCGTCACGGTGGACGACGCGGTTCCCGACGGCGAGGCGCTCGCGGTCCAGGGTGACCGGATAGTCGCCGTGGGGAGCGGTAGTGAAATCTCGGCGTATATCGGTCCCGAGACCCAGCTCATCGACCTCGACGGACAGCTCGCCATACCGGGCTTCATTGACAGCCACGGGCACTTCCTGGGGGTGGGGGCCGCCAAGATGCAACTCGATCTGATGGGCGTGGCGAACTGGGATGAGATCGTCGCGATGGTTGCCGACGCGGTGGCTGAAGCGGAGCCGGGACAACTCATCCGCGGGCGCGGCTGGCACCAGGAAAAGTGGGACAGGGAACCGCCGGGCAACATCGACGGTCTGCCCACTCATCATACTTTGAGCGCGGTGTCACCCGACAACCCGGTGATCCTGACGCACGCGAGCGGTCACGCGTCTTTTGCCAACGCGAAGGCGATGGAGATGGCCGGGATAACGAGCGAGACTCCCGATCCCGAGGGCGGCGAAATCGTCCATGACGCCGATGGGAATCCAATTGGCGCCTTCCGCGAGCGGGCACAGGGCCTCTTGTCAGCCGCCTACGAGTACGCGTCGCCGTCCGATCCGCGACGCCAGGCGGAGCTGGCGGCGGAGGAGGCGCTCTCCAAAGGCGTCACCACGTTCCACGATGCCGGGGTAGGCTTCGGAACGGTCGACCTCTACAAGCAGATGGTAGATGACGGAGCCCTGGGTATCCGGTTGTGGGTCATGATCCGCCAGCCCAACGAGCGACTCGCCGAGAACCTGGCCGACTATCGCATGGTCGGCTACGGCGATGACCGCCTCACCGTGCGGGCCATCAAGGTCTCCGCCGACGGAGCATTGGGGGCGCACGGCGCCTGGCTGCTCGAGCCGTATTCGGACCTGCCGACGAGCACGGGGCTGAACACGAGCCCGATGGACGCGCTGCACGAGACTGCACGCCTGGCTGTTGAGCACGAATACCAGCTTTGCGTACACGCGATCGGCGACCGCGCCAATCGAGAGGTTCTGGACGTGTACGAGACGGCGTTCCAGGCTAACCCGGACCGTTCGGACCTGCGCTGGCGCATCGAGCACGCCCAGCACCTGCATCCCGACGATATTCCGCGCTTCGGCGAGCTCGGAGTCATCGCCGCGATGCAGGGCATCCATTGCACCTCAGACGGCCCCTGGGTGGTACCGCGACTCGGCGAGCAGCGAGCGCGGGAGGGCGCTTACGTCTGGCGGACGTTGTGGGATACGGGTGCGGCGATCTCCAACGGCACCGACGCACCGGTCGAAGACGTGGATCCCATCGCGAGCTACTACGCCACCGTTTCCCGCGTGATGCCCGACGGCAACGTCTTCTTCGGCGAGCAGCGCCTCAGCCGGATGGAAGCGCTGCAGACCTACACGATCAAGGCCGCCTTCGCCGGCTTCGAGGAGGACATCAAAGGCTCGCTGACGCCTGGAAAACTGGCCGACATCACCGTGCTGTCCCGGGACATCTTAACGATACCAGAGGAGGAGATCCCGATGACCGAGGTTGTCTACACGATCGTCGGTGGCAAGGTTATGCACAGCAAGGGCTAGGAATAAGGAAAAAGAAAAGAGCTTACTTCGACGTTCAAAAATCAACAGCCGGCTACCGATTATTCGGCTGTCAAACCAGCGATCGACGCCCGACTTTCAACTCCCGACGTGCGCGTGCGTCGTTACGACGAGAGTCGCAGGTCGGGCGTCGATCGTTGAGAAGAAGCCGAGACTCGATGGTCGGCTGTCGGCTGTCGAATGTCCCTGTTCGGAATTCCCATAGAGAATTCCCTCTCTCTCAATTCTCCCTCACGATTGTTCCGCCCTTCATCACAAACCGCACCCGTCGCAGCGCCGTGATGTCTTGCGTCGGGTCTCCTTCGACGGCGATGAGGTCGGCGAGTGCGCCGCGGCGGACGGCGCCGCGATCCTCGAGGCCGAAGATTGCCGCATTGCCTGACGTCGCGGCGATCGCTGCCTCGAACGGCGACATCCCGTACTCCACCATCAGCTCCAGCTCCCAGACGTTTTCGCCGTGGGGAAAGACGCCGACGTCGCCGCCGTAGCAAATCGGCACACCCGCATCGAGCGCCGCCCTGAAGGCTCTCTTTTTCAGCGTTATCCGCTCCGGCTCGGGGTCGACGCCCTTACGCCAGCCGGCGTAGGTCGTGACTGCCTCAGCGGCGCCCAGCGTCGGGCAGAGTGCGACACCGTGCTCGGCCATGAGCTCGAAGACCTGCGGCGTACCGCCGTCGCCGTGCTCGATGCTGATTACGCCGGCCAGCGTGGCGCGACGCATCGCCTCGGCGCTGGCGGCGTGGGCCGCGACCTCGCGGCCGGAGCTATGGGCGACCTCGACAATCAGGTTCAGCTCGGCCTGTGTGAACGTCGGCCGCGCCTCGCCGTTCGGGCCCCAGCGGTAGTCGGCATAGACCTTGATCTGATCGGCACCCTTGCCGATCTGGTCGCGCACGACGCGGATCAGGTCGTCATAGCCGTCCGCCACCTCGGCACCTTTCGGAAGTTCGAACTCGGGCGCTCCCTTTGGGCCGTAGCTGCCGGTCGCCACGATCGCCGGGCCAACCACCAGCAGTCGCGGGCCGGGGATCACGCCCTGCTCGATCGCCTGTTTGACCCCGATGTCGGCGTAGCCGGCGCCCTCGGTGCCCAAATCGCGCTCGGTGGTGATCCCTGCCAGCAGCGTCTTTTCTGCCGCCGTGACGGCCCGCGCCACCCGCAGCGCCAGCGGCTCATTCAGGACCTGGTCGGTCCAGGCCGTCTCGTTGTACGGGTGCAGCAGCAGGTGGGAGTGGCCTTCGATCAGGCCCGGCATCAGTGTGAGCCCCGGCAGGTCGATGGCCCAGGCCTCGGACGGGCGCGGCACGTCGTCCTCGGGCCCGGCGGCGGCGATCCGCTCGCCCGCCACAACCACGACCCAGCCGCTGTGGAGTTCCTCCGTCTCACCATCGAATACGTGGTCGGGGCGCAGCACGATGACGTTCGGCGTCTGAGCCGCGAGCGGACTCGCGATAATGGTCCATACGACGAGGTTGGCCAGGAAACTCAGGAGACGCGTGTGTGACATGGCCGTTCTCTGTTTTGGGCTGTGGTCAGTCGGTGAATAACTCGTGCCCTCAAGGTGGGGACGCGAGAGGCGGTATGCCAGTGACACCAGCTGGTATCGCTTACTGGTGCCCCTCCGAGCACGTCGACCCATGATGTGGTCGCCGGAAGGTGTCTGACGCCGTGGGGCACCTGCTTAGGCGCGCAGGACGGGGCTAGCCAATACCTACGGCCAGTTCAGAATCAGCTGGAGGTAGCCCCACCAGGTCGTGTTCTTACCGTCCGCAAATGCGGAGAGCAGGTCACTTGCTAGATCCTCCGGCACGAAGATACCGACGCCCGCCTCAAGAGTAGCGGGCTGCTCGATCTGCCAACGGCCAACCAGGTCCAGCTCGGTTCCCAGCGCCCGCTCGCCGTTTCGCTTCTGCGCGGTCAGGAAGCGGTGCAGGTCGAGTCGCACGTTGGTGCTCTGCGACGTGGTCAGCGTGCCTCGGAGAAGCGCGTCGACCAACCCGGCTTCATCGAGTTGCCCCGGGATGTCCAGGAAGTAGTCCATGTAGCCGTAGAACTTGTGGTTCGTGGCGTACAGCGTGTTGAAGGCCTTCGTCTCCGCGTCGGCGGTATCGCTGTCGCCCGAGAGATAGTCCAGTTGCGCCGCAACCGTGCCACGGCCGATCGCCAGGCCCGCCTTGCCGCTGGCGAAATAGGCGCTGCGGCCCGGGCCACCCTGGTATGCCGCCGCCCCCTCATACACAACACTGCCGGTCCGTCCGTGGACTCTCAGGTTCAACGTGTACGATTCCTCTGTTATCGCATCGCGATCGAAGAGCGCGGTCAGTTCCGAAGTCACGTCGCCGAACTTCCGTGTGGCGAACCCGCCGATGAACCAGCCGTCGTCGTTGATGCCCTGGTTCAGCTGAGGATGCACGCCGACCGTTAGCAGCTCATCGCGTTCGGCCACGTTCATCCAGAAGGCAGTCCACGTTACGCCTTTGTACTCGCCGAACACGCGAACTCCGTCGAACGCCCGACCGGTGTTGGTCCACTCGACGGCGCCGACGAGCCGCTCGTCTGCCAGCCCCATCGATTGCCTCCCCAGACGGGCGGTGAAACCATCGGTCTTGCCGAGGTCGGCATAACCCTGGTGCAGGTCGAACAGCTCGGCGCTAGCGTCGGTCAGCGTGTTGTCCTCCGTGCCCCAGGCACGCGCGTCCTGCAGCTGGGCATAAACGCGGATCCAGTCCAGCAGGCTCACCTGCACACCGCCGCGGATCCGCGAGAGGGTCGCGGCGTCGGGATCCACGCCCGCTGTCCGGCCGTCGGCCTCGCCGCGCAGTCGGAACTGGCCATCGAAGCGGAAGGCAGGGAACTCGGACTCCTGGGCGAGGGACGATTCTGCGAGCGAGAACAGAAATAGTGCCGGTAGGACGACGACCGCTGCACGGCGACGTCTCGAGCGTCTTGACATACCCACCTCCAGCGGGCGGAATGGACCGTTATTGTCGGGGGGCGTATTGACGAGGGCTGACTGCGGCCGCAAAATTAGGACGCTTCTGTGATGATTTGCAATACTCACCTCACCGCGTCCTGAAGCCGGGAGAGGGCGCGGGTTCCTGACCGACCAGCTCGAGGAACATGATGATGGCGGACGACCAGATACGTGGGGATGCAGCTGCTCCTGAAGGCGCCGACCGGCGCGGCTTCTTGAAAACCGCTTCCCGTGCCGCCATGGCCGCAGGCCTTGTGGGCGGCTACGGGAGCTTCGCTGCAGTGGCGGGCCGGTTCCTGTATCCGGCGAAGTCGGATGAGGTGATGTGGCAGTTCGTGACCGAGGTCGACGGGATAAGGGTGGGCGAGGCCATCCGCTATCGGGGTCCGTCGGGAGAGACCATCAACATCACACGGCGCAGCCGTGAAGGCGACGCCGACGACTTCATCGCACTATCCAGCACCTGCCCCCACCTCGGGTGCCAGGTGCGCTGGGAGGAACAGAACGACCGCTTCTTCTGTCCCTGTCACAACGGCGTCTTCGACCCCACAGGTAGGGCCATAGCGGGGCCGCCGGGCGAAGCGGGCCAGTTTCTGGGACGCTACGACCTGAAGGTCGAAGGCGGGATTCTCCATATCGCCGTCCCACCACCGCGCTTCGGCGCCGCGCAGGGTGGGGTCATCGAGGACGACGAGCCGATCTGCGGACCGGGGCACGATCCCTGTCTCGCAGGGCGCTTCCGCGGTGATAACTCCGAGGTGTGAGTCTGATGTGGGCGAGGTGCAATGAGATTCGTTCGTCGCTGGTTCGGTGAGCGTCTGCCGGTCACAGGCCGACAGTTTCGCGAGCTCACCAACGAACCGGTTCCGTATCATTTGAAGCGTTGGTGGTTCGCCCTCGGTGGCACGCCGGCGTATCTGTTCATCGTCCAGATCTTCACCGGGATCTTACTGGCCTTTTACTACGAGGCGTCGCCGTCCACCGCCTACGAGTCGGTGGAGTTCATCACGCGCGAGGTTTCCTTCGGCTGGTACATTCGCAGCGTCCACAAGTGGGCGGCGACTTTGATGATCGTAGCGGTGATCCTGCACCAGATCCGGGTGTTCTTCACCGGCGCCTACCGGAAGCCGCGCGAGATCAACTGGATCGTCGGGATGTGTCTGCTGTTCTGCACTCTGCTGACCGGATTCACCGGCTACAGCCTGGTGTACGAGCAGCTGAGCTTCTGGGGCGCTACCGTGGGGGCGAATATAGCCGACACGGTGCCGTTGATAGGTGGGTTCGTGAAGCGAATGATGCTGGGTGGAGACACCTACAACCAGTCGACCCTGTCCCGCTTCTTCGTGCTCCATGCCGCCATCCTTCCCGTGACCATAGTGTTCTTGATCACCCTACACATCACGGTCATCCGCTTGCAGGGGGTTACCGAGTTCCGGTTCAAGGACGAGGAGGAAGGAGCTGCTAAGACGTTCAATTTCTTCCCGGACCATCTGTATACCGAGTTGATCATCGGGTTGGTACTGATGGTGCTGCTCAGCGCGCTGGCAACGATCCTGCCGGCCACGCTGGGCCCACAGGCCGATCCGCTACAGACGCCCGAAGTCATCAAGCCGGAGTGGTTCTTCTACGTAGCCTTTCGCTGGCTGAAGCTGTTCAGCGGCACTGCCGCTGTCCTCAGTATGGGCTTCATCGTGTTCGTAATGTTCGCCTGGCCGTTCATAGACGGTTGGATTCGCAAGCACACGAAGTTTCAGGAGGCCAGCGTTTGGGTTGGTATAGCCGGCGCCCTTGCCATCATCGCTATGACGGTGTGGGAGGCCGTGGCCAGACACTAGGGAGTTAGGGATTCGGGGAATTGGGGATTAAGGGAATGTTGGCGCGTTCTGTAGATCGTACGTACAGAGGACGAACATGACTCTCGAGACGAAAAGAATCGTGATCGCCGCACTGGGCGGCCTGTTCCTGTTATCACTCGTCTTCGTGCAGTGGATGGAGACGGCGCGCAAGGCCGAGGAGGCGGGGATCCGACCTCCGCATATCTCGGTGCCCGCGTCGTCGCGGGAGTGCGTGGAGTGCCATGCCGAGGAGAACCCGGGGATCGTCGCGCACTGGGAGGGAAGCACGCACGCCGAGAAGGGCGTGGGTTGCGTCGAGTGCCACCGGGCCGAGCTCGAGGAGGCCGACAGTTACCTGCATCACGGGGAACAGATCGCGACGATCGTCACGCCCCGCGATTGCGCGCGCTGTCACGATCATGAAGCCGGCGAGTTCGCGCAGAGCCACCACGCGGCGGGCGGCAACATCCTCGCCTCGCTGGACAACTTCCTGGCGGAGACCGTGGAGGGTGCGCGAATGGCTTTCGATCCCCACTCGCCGACTCTGGGCAAGGTGGTCGAGTCGGTGAACGGCTTCGCCAGTGCCTTCTCGGGATGCCAGCAGTGTCACGGCTCGAAAGTGGCGCTGCAGTCCACCGACGGCGGCAGGATTACCGTCGACGATCTGCAGCCGGACGCGGATGGACGCCCGACGGACCTCGACGCGGTGGGTCGCATCGTCCGTAACGAGGACGGCCGACCGCTGATGCACGCCGGCACGTGGCCCAACACCGGGATCGGGCGTCTGAACTTGGACGGCTCGCGCGGCTCGTGCACGGCCTGCCACAGCCGGCACGATTTTTCGCCGCGGCGCGCCCGCCAGCCTGAGAACTGCGGCAAGTGTCACCTGGGCCCGGACCACCCGCAGAAGGAGATCTACGAGGAGTCGAAGCACGGCATCGCGTTCAGGGATCTGAAGGACGACATGAACCTGGACGCGACTGACTGGGTCCTGGGGGTCGACTACGCGGCCGCCCCGACGTGTGCCACCTGTCACATGTCCGGCAACATCCGTAATGGTGGCCGGGTCACACACGATCCCGGCCAGCGCATCTCGTGGACCAACCGGCCGGCGGTGAGCCTCGTGATGGACACGGACGTCAATCACAACATCGTTACCGAGACTGATCCGCAGACGCGCCGTTCTTTGATCCACGATACAGCCGAGCAGAAACGGGATCGCATGAAAGAGGTTTGCTCGCATTGCCACACCGATGACTACGTGAGCTCGTTCTACAGGCAGTACGATGACCTGGTGGTTCTGTACAACGAGAAGTTCGCCAAGCCGGGCCTGGCGATCATGGGCGCGTTGGTCTCCAACGGACTTCGCACGCCGACGAACTTCGACGAAGAAGTCGAATGGACGTGGTTCTACCTGTGGCACCACGAGGGTCGGCGGGCGCGACACGGCGCCTCGATGATGGCTCCCGACTACACGCACTGGCACGGCATGTATGAGGTAGCAGAGCGCTTCTATATGGAACTCATCCCGCAAGCGCGCGAGATAGTCGATCATGCGATGCAGGTAGGTCAGCGCAGTCAGGCGCGGGCAGTGGCGGCAGTGATCGATGAGATCCTCTCGCGGCCGGAGCACATCTGGTTCGAGGAGGGAGCCGAGGCGCAGGCCGCCAGAATCCGCGAGGAGATGGAGCGCCGCTACGGGCGCGGGCAACAGAACTAACAAGGAAGGGTCGTGATGAGACGGAGGAAGTTCCTCAAGACCCTCGGCGCATCGACCGCAGGGATTGCTGCGTTCTCGTGCGCCGACCGCGAGCAGGCGCTGCGCATCGCAGGGAGTTCCGTAACAGACGCCGACGTGAGGTGGACGAAGGCGCCTTGCCGTTACTGCGGTACCGGGTGCGGAGTCGAGGTGGGCGTCAAGGACGGTCGCGTTGTAGCGGTGCGTGGCGACGAGAAGAGTCCCGTGAGTCGCGGCCTGATGTGCGTGAAGGGCTTCCACCTGCCCGGCATGCTGTACGGCGAGGACCGGCTCAAGTATCCGATGCTTCGCGACGGGGATGGCTGGAGGCGGATCTCCTGGGACGAGGCGCTGGATCTCATAGCTCGGAAGTACCAGGAGGCGCTGGACGAGGGTGGCCCGGAGTCGATGGCGATCTATGGGTCGGGGCAGTGGACGGTGTTTGACGGCTACGCGGCGTCGAAGTGGTTCCGCGGCGGTCTGCGCAGCAACAACGTCGAGCCCAATGCGCGGCTGTGCATGGCCTCGGCGGTGACCGGCTTCATGACGCAGTTCCAGAGCGACGAGCCGATGGGTTGCTACGAGGACTTCGAGGCCGGTGACGACTTCGTCCTCTGGGGCAACAACATGGCCGAGATGCACCCGGTCCTGTTCTCGCGCATCCTGGCGAACAAGCGCGATAACCCCGGCGTCCGCATCATCGACATCGCCACCCGGCGCACACCGAGCACCGACTACGCCGACATGTACGTCGAGTTCGTGCCCGGCAGCGACCTCGCCATCGCCAACGGCATCCTCCATCTGCTGGTGCGCGATGGAAAGGTGAATGACGCCTTCGTCCGCGAGAACGTGATCTTCAAGCGCGGGATAGAGGATCTGGATCGTATTGGCTACGGCTGCTGGGGCGAGGACGGCCTGGCGACAGATCCGTCGGCCGGGCCGGCCGAGCGTTACCTGTTCCGTGACCAGGGACGCGACTCATCGCTGGCGGAGCTGGAGGAGTTTCTGGCGGACTACACGCCGGAGCACGTGAGCGAAATCTCCGGGGTGGCGGTCGGACAGATCCACGCATTGGCCGAGATCTACGGCGATCCTGGCCGCGGCACGGTGAGTCTTTGGTGCATGGGCGTGAACCAGCACACGCGCGGCACCTGGATGAACAACCTGATCACCGACCTGCACCTACTGACCGGCAAGATCAGTCGCCCCGGCTCCAATCCGTTCAGCCTTACGGGCCAGCCGTCGGCCTGCGGGACGGTGCGCGAGGTGGGTACGCTGGCGCACCGACTGCCGGCCGATATGGTGGTGATGAACCCGGAGCACCGGGCGCGGGCGGAGGAGATCTGGGGCCTTCCGGCTGGGACCATCCCCGAGCGGCCGGGCTACCACACGATGGACATGTTCCGGGCCTTCATGCGTGGCGAAGTGAAGGTGATGTGGACGCAGACGACGAACCCGTGGGTCAGCATCCCGAACCTGAACCGCATCCAGCGTGAGCCCGGCGACGGCCGTTTCCTTATCGTGAGCGACATCTATCCGACACCGACCACCGAAGTGGCCGACCTGGTGCTGCCGACGGCAGCTTGGGTCGAGCGCGAGGGTGTGTTCGGCAACTCGGAGCGTCGCACGCAACACTGGGAGAAGGCAGTCGACCCGCCCGGCGAAGCCACCGAGGACGCGTGGCAGATCATCCAGGTGGCCAAGCGTATGGGGATGGAGCACCTGTTCCCGTGGCCGGAAGACGACTGGCACGAGCCGATGTACGAGGAGTACCGCAGCTTCACGCTGGGCATCGGTAAAGACGTCGCCAGCTACGAGCAGCTAAAGGAGACGCGGGGCCTGCTTTGGCCGGTAGTCGACGGGGTGGAGACCCGCTACCGCTACAGCGCCGAGCACGACCCGTACGTAGAGAAAGAGCGGGGCGTGCATTTCTACAAGGCGAAGGGCTACGGCGAGCGGGCAGCGTTCTGGCTGCGGCCCTGGCATCCGCCGGCCGAGTCGCCCGACGACGAGTACCCGTTCTGGTTGTGCACGGGCCGAATACTCGAACACTGGCACACCGGCTCGATGACGCGGCGCGTCAAGCAGCTGCACCAGGCGGTAACGGAAGGCTATGTCGAGCTCAATCGCGCCGACGCCCAACGGCTCGGCGTGGGCTCGGGCCAGATGGTGCGCGTAGTGAGCCGCCGCGGTAGCCTCGAGCTGCCGGCCATGGTAGATGGGCGCGGCAAGCCGCCTCAGGGTTCGGTTTTCATCCCGTTCTTCGACGAGAATCGGCTGCCCAACCTGCTGACGCTCGACGCCATGGACAACATCAGCAAGGAGCCGGATTTCAAGAAATGCGCTGTCCGCATCGAACGCGTCTGACGTTCTTGTCCCTGGCCGGGGCCGTGCTGGCGCTCGCCGCCCACGGTTGCGGGAACGACACGGTTCCCGTGCCCGGCAGAGAAGGCGCCGTGAAGTCGGCGGCGCACGTGCGTGCCGCCCGGCGCGCCTACGACGGTGCTCCGCCGACGATCCCGCACCAGCCCTTCGGCGCGCGCTGTGACGCCTGCCACAACGAGCGAGGCCAGTCGGTGCCCGGTGTGGGATTCGCGCCCGCGTCTCCGCACGAGGGTACCGCGAAAACCGGCGCCACGACCCGCTGCCGGCAGTGTCATGTCTTCGTGACCGACGACGGGCTGTTCGTGGCCAGCGAGTTCGTCGGACTGGGACAGGACCTGCGCGCTGGTGCTCGAGCGACGCCGGGCGCGCCACCGACGATCCCGCACCGTATCCTGATGCGCGAGAACTGCGTCGCCTGCCACGCCGGCCCGGGTGCCCGCGAGGAAATTCGGACGAGTCATCCGGAGCGCTGGCGGTGCAGACAGTGCCACGTCCCGGTGAGCACTCGTGAGATATTCGAGAGTGCACTGGGCGATGGGCTTGTGGGTGTGGAGTAGCGGGGCGGGCTTGGACATTCGACAGTCGACAGCCGACTACCGAGTTTCGGCTTGTTCTCGACTGTCGATGTCCGACGTTCTGCGTTCGGCAGTGCGACCCTCGAGCGTCGAATGTCGATTATCGAACGTCGATCGTTGAAATAAAGCTGTGAATCGGCAGTTGGCTGCCGGCTGTTGAATGTCGAAGAGAGGTGCTGCAATGGCTCGGATGCCTGACATCATAGAGCTGGGCCCCGAAGAAGAGGCAAGGCGCCTGTGGAGCGGTGCGCTGGAGGCGCGCAAGGCCGCCGCCGATGACGTGGTGCCGCTCTGCGAGTCGCTCGGTCTCGGCCTGCACGCCGCCGAGATTCTGGTGATTCGCCTGTTGCAACCCATAAAGGACCAGTTTCCCGCGACCATCGGGGTTCAGCTCAACATGCCGACACCGGAAGTCGACCCGCATCGCGATGCTATCACCGTGCCCAAGATGCTGGAATTCATCGACGTCGTAGATCTGTTGAGCGGCGAGGAGTTGGAGTGCGTCAGCCCCGGCTTGCACCGGGGCTGGGAAGACCGACGCTTCTCCTGCCGCCGCTCGCGGGCCGCCGCTCAGGGTGCAATTGGCCTCACGCTGTCGGCCGATGACCAGGAACGGCTGCTGCTGCTGGCGGCGTACCGCAACCGGTTGTTCCGATCGCCGCCGCCCGTCCGCCTGGTGCCGGGCGAGATTCTCTCGGCCTTCCAGAGCTTGGAGCGCCTCGTAGAGGGACTGCTGAAGGCTGCCGGGTGAGGTTGATCACTCGCCGTCGGCGACGCGCCGAGCTGTCTCACCCCGATTCCCCGACCTCGAGAACCTCGCGAGCCGTGTTCAGCACCTCATCGACGGTGATCAGCCGCATACACGTATAGTCGCCATCGCAGGTGGGGTAGTGCTTGCAGGGAGTGCACTCCAGGCGATGAACGATGATACGTGTCCGGTCGGTCGGCGGCTCGCTGTAGGGGATGTTCGAGCCGAAGAGTGCCACCGTGGGCCGCTCGAAGGCGCTGGCGACGTGGGTGAGTCCCGTGTCCACCCCCACCAGCAGCCTGGCGAACTTGACCAGGGCGGCTGCCTCGGACAGCGAGGTCTTGCCGACGAGGCTCACCACTTTGCCGCGGACCGCCTCACGGATCCGCCGATCCGCCTCCCGATCGTCGGGGCCGCCTAGGATTACCGTGGTGAGTCCCAGGTCCGCCTGCATGCGGTCGACCAGGTTCGCCCAGCGGTCCTCGAACCAGTGCTTCCAGTCGCGCGTCGTAAAGGGGCAGATGACGGCGTATCCGTCGGTCAGCCCCTCTCTCGTGATTATCCCCCGAGCGGATTCCTCGTCTTTCTGGCTGAGGACGACGTCCAGTCGAAAGTCGGAGACGTCGAGGCCAAGCTCACGCGCTATGTAGAGGTACTCCGAGGCGACCTGCGGAAGATCGCTCGAGTCGCGAGGGATGACGTGGGTCATCAGTAGCGAGCTCCCCTCGGTCGAGCCCAGTCCGACCCGCGTCGGCGCGCCCGACAGATAGGTCATCGCTCCGGCGCGCAGCAGTCCATGTACGTCGACGGCCAGGTCGAACTCACGACTCCGCAGCTCGCGGACGAAGTCGAGGGCCAAGCGGCCGAGGGTCAGTAGTCTGCCGCGCCGCAGGAGTCGTTTCCATTCTTTTCGGTTCCAAACGATGACCTCGTCCAGGTGGGGGTTGTGAAGGACGAGGTCCGCCGTGTGCGACTCCGCCAGCCAGGTGATCCGTGCACCGGGATACGTGCGGCGAAAAGCTCGTATTAGTGGCGTCGCGAAGACGACATCTCCGCGGGCTGTGAGTCGCACGATTAGGATCGAGCGGGGCGGTTTCGAAAGTGCAATCGCCGACATGTCCGGTGGGCCGAGGCCCGTCCTGTTGATTTCTAGCGAGCCCAGTCAAATAGTACACGGTACTGGGCGACTAGGAATACGGGTTCTGTACCGGACACGCAACCAGGGGAGTTGGTCAGGAGGCTATGGCTCGCGGCTACGATCTCCTCTACGCAGGTGCTGCGCTACTCGGCAGCCCGGTCCTGGGCTTCAACCTCTTGAGGACCGGGAAATGGCGCACCGATTGGCAGGGGCGCTTCGGCAAACGTCCGGCCCTGCCTCGTGATCCGCGTCCCACGGTCCTGATACACGGGGTGAGCGTGGGGGAGATCAGCGCCACCCGGGAGCTGGTGCGGCGTCTGACTCGTGAGGACGCGCCGCCGATGCGCCTGGCGATCAGCGCCACTACCAACACCGGGATCGAGCGAGCTCGCCGGCTCTACGGGTCTGACCACACGGTGGTCCGCTTTCCGTTTGACTTCTCGTTGATGGTCCGTCGCTTTCTGGACGCGATAAACCCGGACCTCATCGTCCTCGTTGAGCTCGAGGTGTGGCCGAACCTAGCCCAGGAATGCCAGCGTCGAGAAATCCCGCTCTGTGTCATTAACGGTCGGTTGAGTGACTCGAGCTACAGGAACTACCGCTTCGTGGCTCCACTGGTTCGCCCGATCTTTCGGACCCTGGCGGCGGCTGCGGTCCAGACGGAGGTGTATGCCGAGCGGTTCACCGACCTGGGGGTTCCTGCCGAGCGAGTGACCGTCACCGACAACATGAAGTGGGACACTGCTCGAATCGCGGATGGCGTGCCGGGCGCGGATGAACTGGCGCTTGCTATGGGGATTGACCGGTCGAAGCCGTTGGTCGTTGCGGGCTCGACGGGCCCCGGCGAGGAGGAACTGCTGGTCGCTACAAGACCGCCCGGCGTTCAGTTGTTGATTGTCCCTCGCAAGCCGGAGCGCTTCGAGTCTGTCGCTCGTCAGGTCGACGGTATCGTCCTGCGGACCGAGCACCCGGACGGGGCAAAGCGCGCGGTGAACGGCACCGAGCTCTTCCTGCTGGACACCATGGGTGAGCTGGCGAAGGCGTATTCGCTAGCCGACGTGGCGGTGGTCGGCCGCAGTCTCAAGCCGCGTGGCGGCTCTGACCCCATCGAGCCAATCGCGTTGGGGAAGCCCACGATCATCGGTCCGCACCACAAGAACTTCGCCGACGTCGTCGCGGCGTTCCGGGAAGCCGGCGGCATAGCGGTCTCGGATACACCCATGGCGGCCGCCACGGAATTGCTGAGCGCTCCAGGGCGGGCTCGTGAGATGGCGGAGCGGGGCAGGGAGGTGATTCGTGCGCGCCAGGGGGCGACCGAGCGCCACGCCGAGCTGGTGTACCGGCTTCTGAGATCGTAGCTGGGTCGTGTACCAGCGTAAGTCGTTTCGGGGCGTGACGTGACGCCCGGCGGTCGCAGCAGAGAATTTGCGCACCGTAACCCCATACCTGACAACGACTTAGATATCTCGGCGAGCTGGCGCGGGGTTTGCACGAGCTACGGTAACGAGGTACCCAGACAAACTGGAATCCAAGTCAGGGGAGAGAGTCTACTAATGGCAGGTACCGCAATCGATGTAGCCGTGGCCGCACCACGGAGCCGGGTCGCCGCGTTCTTCGGGTCGACGGTGGGCAAGAAGATGGTGATGGCGGTGACCGGGGTCTTCCTGGTGCTGTTCGTCATCGGTCACATGATCGGCAACCTTCAGGTCTACCTGGGTCCGGAGCCGCTCAACCACTACGCCGAGTTGCTGCGCGAGCTGGGGCATGGGGGACTCATTTGGGTCTTTCGCGGGGCGATGCTGGGCGCGGTGGGGCTGCACGTGTGGGCGGCTACAGCGCTGACGTTGGGCAGTTGGGCGGCGCGTCCCACCGGGTACCGCCGTCGCCAGCAGTATCAAGAGTCGACGTACGCGTCACGGACGATGCGCTGGGGTGGCCCGCTACTGCTGATCTTCATCATCTACCATCTGCTGCACTTCACCACCGGGCAGGCGCACGGCGACTTCGTGGTGGGGGACGTTTACCATAACGTGGTGACGGGGTTCGGCGTCTGGTGGGTCTCCGGTTTCTACATCCTCGCGCAACTCGCGCTCGGCCTGCACCTCTACCACGGGGTGTGGAGCATGCTGCAAACCTTGGGGCTGAGCCACGCGAGCTACAACCGTATGCGGACGGTCATCGCGCTGCTGATCGCCCTGGTGATCGCTATCGGCAACATCTCGATCCCGGTCGCTGTACTGACCGGCGTCGTGAGCTAGGGGCGAACGGAGATATCCATGGAACTCAAAGCGAAGATCCCGGACGGACCGATAGAGAAGAAGTGGGAGAAGCACCGCTTCGACATGAAGCTGGTGAACCCGGCGAACAAGCGGAAGTACAGCGTCATCGTCGTTGGCTCCGGACTGGCGGGCGCCTCGGGGGCCGCATCGATGGCCGAATTGGGCTACAACGTGAAGTGCTTCTGCTATCAGGACAGTCCGCGGCGCGCCCACTCGATCGCGGCCCAGGGCGGCATCAACGCCGCCAAGAACTACCAGAACGACGGCGACAGCGTGTACCGCCTGTTCTACGACACGGTCAAGGGCGGCGACTTCCGGTCGCGCGAGGCGAACGTGCACCGGCTGGCCGAGCTGAGCGTGAACATCATCGACCAGTGTGTCGCGCAGGGTGTTCCTTTCGCGCGGGAGTACGGGGGCCTGCTGGCCAACCGCTCCTTCGGTGGCGCGCAGGTCTCACGCACCTTCTACGCGCGCGGCCAGACGGGTCAGCAGCTACTGCTGGGCGCCTACCAGGCGCTGCAGCGTCAGATCGGCCTGGGCAAGGTCGAGATGTACCCGCGTCACGAGATGCTCGAGCCCATCCTTATCGACGGACGCGCTCGTGGCATCGTCGTGCGCGACATGGTGACCGGCGAGCTCGAGACGCACCTGGCGGACGCGGTGGTTCTGGCCACCGGCGGCTACGGCAACGTCTTCTTCCTTGCCACCTACGCGAAAGGCTGTAACGGCACTGCGGCTTGGCGGTCGTACAAGAAGGGCGCTTGCTTCGCCAACCCATGCTTCACCCAGATTCACCCGACCTGCATACCGGTGCACGGTGACTATCAGTCGAAGTTGACGTTGATGAGTGAGTCGCTGCGCAACGATGGGCGTATCTGGGTTCCCAAACGGGCTGATGACAAACGACCACCCGGCGAGATCCCCGAGGAAGACCGCGACTACTATCTCGAGCGCATCTATCCTAGCTTCGGCAACCTGGCCCCACGGGACGTCTCCTCGCGGGCCGCCAAGCGTGTGGTGGATGAAGGGCGCGGCGTCGGGCCCACCGGCGTCGGCGTCTATCTCGATTTCGCCGACGCGATCGAACGGTTGGGCGAGGATGTCATAGCTGAGCGCTACGGCAACCTATTCGAGATGTACGAGCGGATCACCGACGAAGATCCTTACAAGGTGCCGATGCGGATCTACCCGGCCACCCACTACACGATGGGCGGCCTCTGGGTCGACTACAACCTCGAGAGCACGATCCCCGGGCTGTTCGTAATCGGCGAAGCGAACTTCTCCGATCACGGTGCCAACCGGCTGGGGGCCAGCGCCCTCATGCAGGGCTTGGCCGACGGCTACTTCGTCATCCCCTACACCATCGGCGATTACCTGGCCCGGACGAAGTTCGAACCACTCGCAGCGGATCACCCCGAAGCGGTGGCCACCGTGGCGGAGGTCGAGGTGCGGATCAAGCGGCTGCTCTCGATCAACGGCACGCGCACGCCGACGTCCTTCCACCGCGAGCTGGGCCAGATCATGTGGGAGTACTGCGGCATGGCGCGGACGCGCGAGGGGCTGCAGGAGGCACTGGGCAAGATCCCGGCCCTACGTGAGGAGTTCTGGGAGAACGTCACCGTCCCGGGCGCAGCGACGGAGCTCAACCAATCGTTGGAGTACGCCGGCCGGGTTGCCGATTTCCTCGAGATCGGCGAGCTGATGTGCCTGGATGCGCTGGAGCGCGAGGAATCGTGTGGCGCGCACCTGCGCGAGGAATACCAGACGGAGGACGGCGAAGCGCTGCGGGATGATGAGAACTACGCCCACGTTGCGGCCTGGGAATACGCCGGCGACGGGAAGAAGCCGATCCGCAACGTCGAGCCGTTGGAATTCGAGTACGTCGAACTCGCGACACGGAGTTACAAGTGATGAAACTCGCTCTTCATATCTGGCGTCAGCAGAACGCGAAGTCGAAGGGTCGTTTCGTCAAGTGCGACCTCGACGACGTGAGCCCGGACATGTCCTTCCTCGAGATGCTGGATGTGCTCAACGAGAAGCTCATCGCGGAGGGCCAGGATCCGGTCGCCTTCGACCACGATTGCCGGGAGGGCATCTGCGGCACCTGCGGCGTCGTTGTCAACGGCAGGGCGCACGGGCCGCGCGACCGCACGACGATGTGCCAGCTCCACATGCGCGAGTTCAAGGACGGCGATACGCTGTGGATCGAGCCCTGGCGCGCCAAGGCGTTCCCGGTCCTCCGGGATCTGATCGTCGATCGTAGCGCGCTCGACCGCATCATTGCGGCGGGCGGGTTCATCGGCGCGCCTACCGGCTCGGCGCCCGACGCCAACGCGATCCCGATCCCCAAGGAGGATGCCGACCTGGCGATGGACGCGGCGGCCTGCATCGGCTGTGGCGCCTGCGTCGCCGCCTGTCCCAACGCCTCGGCCATGCTGTTCACCGCGGCGAAGGTCTCGCAGTTCGCGAATTTACCCCAGGGGCAACCGGAGCGTTACCGACGTGTGAAGGCGATGGTGCGCCAGATGGACCTCGAGGGCTTCGGCAACTGCACGAACCACGGTGAGTGCAGCGCGGCGTGCCCAAAGGCTATCGATCTGGACCACATCGCTCAGCTGAACCGAGACTATCTGAGGTCGTCGCTGCGCGCCGACCGCCGCATCGTGTCGGAGGTGGGTGCCGGCTAGCTAGACGGCCTCCATGGTCGACGGCGGTTTCGTCGCCAGGTTGTAGGTCACGCTCACCGCGCCGGGCACCTCGGCCACCAACCGGTCGGCCAGGCGCCGCAGCTTCGGCCACGGCACTTCGCTAGGTGTCCCTTCACGCGCGTCGACGCTGTCCCAGCAGCGCAGCTCGATTTGCCGGCCGAAGTCGCGTTTGCCGTCCCGCATACCTGTTACCCGGTCCTGGTGGAGGATAGCCATGTACTGGAATGCTCCGGTGTCCTTTAGCGTTCGCTCGACGATAACGGTTGCTTTGCGGACGGTTTCGATACGCTCCGGTGTGGCTTCGCCAATTACGCGAGCAGCCAGAGCCGGGCCCGGGAACGGGATACGCTTGAAAAGCTCGCTTGGCAGCCCGAGTGTCTTGCCTACTCTTCTGACGCCGTCCTTGCGAAGCTGAATGAGCGGCTCGATGATGCGGTAGCCGAAGGCCTCCTGCGGGTCGATGCCGAGCTGCTCGAAAACATTGTGCTGTCGTTTGATGCCGGCGACCGTCTCGTCGATGTCGGTCAGGATTGTGCCCTGGAGCAGGAACTTGGCGCCGCTTTCTTTGACGAGCCGGCCGAATACGTTTTTATAGAAGGTCTGGGTAACGGCCTCGCGTTTTTCTTCCGGGTCCGTGACTCCTTTAAGTGCGGCGAAGAATTCTTCGCGGGCATCGATGACTTCAACGGTGACGCCGAGCTCACGGAAAAAGCCTACGACCTGTTCGGGTTCTCCCTCGCGCATTAGGCCGTTTTGAACGAAGACGGTCTTGAGATTTTCGCCCAGTGCGCGGTGTCCGAGCATTGTGACGGTTGACGAATCTACGCCGCCCGAGAGCGCGTTGATCGCCGTTCCGCTGCCGACGGCGTCTTTGATTTCTTTGACCTTCTCATTGATAAAGTCCTCGGTTTTAAGCTCTTCTACGGCGATCTCAGTTGTCATTTGGTAGCCTCCTTGTAAAAAATTTTGCAAGACGCCTAAAGTGTCTAAAACTAACCCCGCAGACTCGGCGTCCGTTTACAGCCGCGGGTCCGGTTCTTACGGTCCACATGGACGGTTCGGTTCGGGCAGTTTAACCGCAGTTCTGTCAATTTGTCAAGAAACACTGCTGAAGAAATCTGGAGGTCATCTTTTGTTAACACAAATGCGGGATTGTTTCTTTGTTTGCTTTGACATACAATGGCTTTATGGAGCTTGGGCGCGACAGGACCGTTCAAGAGATACTCGCTCGGCTTAAAAGTGCCGCCGACGGAGAAAAGGTGGTTAGAGTCGAGGGGACGTGGGGGTCGTTTGGGTCGATGCTGGTGGCTTACATATCGCAAAGCACCTCTCGGCCGATTCTGTACGTGCGCCCGCATATTGACGATGCCGACAAAGCAAGCGATGATCTGAATACCTTTACAGGCAAACCTATTGAGGCCTTCGGCGCCTGGGAGGGTGAGGAAGACCTTGCGGACGCTACCGATGAGATTCGTGCACAGAGGCTTATGCTCGTGTCTCGTATCTCGTCGCTCGGTTCACGGGACACGGATCACGGGCCACGACTCATCATTCCGGCGTCGATACAATCGCTTTGCCAGCCGGTACCGAAGCCCGAGGCGATAGAGGCGGGCAGTCTTCAGTTGGAATTTGAAAAGCAAATCTCGCCGGAAACGGTAGTTGAGTGGCTTGTTGAAAACGGATTCGAGCGTGTCGAGAGGGTCGATTTGCCGGGCCAGTTTGCACGCCGCGGCGGAATCGTTGATATTTA